>Ga0114922_10000055_pt1 | contig 93902 bp, 77 predicted proteins | sample AartaG_FD_100975 | JGI IMG/M metagenome (GOLD analysis project Ga0114922, IMG submission 100975) | Deep subsurface microbial communities from Aarhus Bay to uncover new lineages of life (NeLLi) - Aarhus_00045 metaG | ecosystem: Environmental > Aquatic > Marine > Oceanic > Sediment | place...
GAGAGCATCGTCGCGCTCGTAGATGTCCACCGGAGGGGCCCAGGGACTGTCACGGTTCGAGAGATCCGGGCCGGACAGGAAGCGAGAGGCGAATCGCTCCAGCTCCCGCCGGAGAGGCGTCAGATGTTCGAATGCATCCAAGTCCCGCATGATTGCCGGTGTCTCCCATCTCAGCGAGCGTGAGGACGCTTAGTCGCTCTCCCGGAACTCGGCATCTATCACGCCCTCGTCGCCACCCTCCGGGCCGGAGGTCTCGCCTTCGCCAGGCCCCTCGGCGGGAGTCTGCGCCTGCTGCCCGGCCGCGTCGGCGGCCTGCTTGTAGGCGGCCTCGGAGATTCGAGCGAAGGACTTCTGGAGCTCGTCGCTGGCGGCGCGAATCCGGGCTGCATCGCTGCTTTCCAGGGCCTTGCGCACTTCCTCAATTGCCTTCTCCGCAGCCTCCTTGTCACTTGCGGAGACCTTGTCTCCCAAGTCTTTGAGGCTGCGCTCGGAGGCGTACATTAGCTGTTCGGCCTGGTTGCGGGTATCGGCCTCCTCACGTCGCAGGCGGTCCTCCTCGGCATGTTGTCCGGCTTCTTCCACCATGGTGTCGATTTCGCTGCGCTCCAACTGACTCGAACCGGAGATGGTGATCTCCTGCTTTCTGTGGGTGGCCGTATCCTCGGCGGAGACATTCAGAATCCCATTGACATCGATGTTGAACGAGACCTCGATCTTGGGAATGCCTCGCGGCGCGGGCGGAATGCCGGTGAGCCGAAACCGCCCCAGGCTGCGGCTGTCGCCGGCCATCGTACGTTCGCCCTGGAGCACGTGAATCTCGACCTCCGTCTGTCCATCGCCGGCGGTCGAGTAGACCTCGGTCTTCTGAGTCGGGATGGTGGTATTGCGCTCGATCATCCTGGTCATGACGCCGCCCACGGTCTCCACGCCGAGGGAGAGCGGGGTCACGTCCAGGAGCAGAACGTCGTCCACCTCCCGCACTATGATGCCGGCCTGAATGGCGGCGCCCATCGCCACGACCTCGTCGGGGTTGACGCCCTTGTGGGGCTCTTTGCCTCCGGTGAGCCGCCGGATGAGCTCCTGCACCATCGGCATGCGGGTAGCGCCGCCCACCAGGACAACCGCGTCCAGGTCCTGGGCCTTAAGCTTAGCGTCGGCAAGGGCCTGTTCGAACGGCCCCACCACTCGGTCCAGGAGATCCTGGGTGAGCTCCTCAAACTTGGCACGGGTTAGATTCATATCGAGGTGCTTGGGACCTGTCTGGTCGGCGGTGATAAAGGGCAGGTTGATGCTGGTCTGCACAGTTGTGGAGAGCTCGACTTTGGCCTTCTCCGCCGTCTCGCGAAGGCGCTGGAGGGCCTGGCGATCCTTGCGCAGATCGATGCCCTGTTCTCGCTGGAACTCGTCGGCGAGGTAGTTTACGATGCGCTCATCCCAGTCGTCCCCGCCAAGGTGCGTGTCGCCGTTGGTGGCTTTCACCTCGCAAACGTTCTCGCCCACCTCCAGCAGGGAGACGTCGAAAGTGCCGCCGCCGAGGTCCCAGACGAGGATGGTCTCCTCATGGCTGCTTTCGCGGCCGAAGCCGTAGGCCAATGATGCCGCGGTGGGTTCATTGATGATCCGAAGGACCTCGATGCCTGCGATCTCTCCCGCATTCTTGGTGGCGGTACGCTGGGAGTCGTTGAAGTACGCCGGAACGGTGAGGACGGCCTTCGTGACCTTCTCCCCGAGATAGGCCTCTGCGTCTTCCTTCAGCTTGCGGAGGGTCATGGCCGAGATCTCTTCCGGGGTGTATTGTTTATCCCCGATGTTGACGACGGCCATTCCGTTGCGGCCCTCCTGCACGCGGTATGGAACCATCGAGCGCTCCTGGGCGATCTCGTTGAAGCGCCTGCCCATGAAGCGCTTGATGGAGTAGACCGTGTTCTCGGCGTTGATGATGGCCTGTCGTTTGGCCGGCTGCCCGACGAGGCGCTCGCCACTCTTGGTGAAGCCTACCACCGAGGGAGTCAGCCGACTTCCCTCGGCGTTGGGGATTACGACCGGCTCCCCCCCTTCGATGACCGCGACCACCGAGTTGGTCGTCCCCAAGTCGATTCCGATGACCTTAGGCACGGTATCTACCTCCCTGTGCACACACTAAGCAGGGCGTTACCCCTGGCATCCAGGGAGAACACTTCTGGAGCGCCTGGGAGCCTGCTCGGCAACACTAGCATCGATTAGTCTACCCCATTATAGCCACTTGACAACAATGCTGTCAAGGGCCATGCGCGTTAGATCGACACATGGGATAATATAGGGCTTGCAGCGGAGCGCAGCTAGGAGCTAGTTATCCGCCTGAGCCGCCTGAGTTGTTCTTGGACCACCCAGTTGAGGTCGCCTTCCGAGGTCCGTTCGAGGCTCTCCAGGGCTTCAATGACAGCGGGGTCCGGGAATCCGATCTCTCCCAGCGCCACCGCGCTCCACTTCCGCACTTCTGGGTTCGGCTCGGAGAGCGCGGCCACCAGCGCGGTTATGGCGGGATGCCCCATGCCGGCCACTGCGCGTGCCACTTGGTAGCGTACCGTCAGGCTCTGCGCGGGATCACGCAGGACGTTCTGCAACCTTCCCATGGCCCGTACTCCGACCTCGGCTAGTGCTTCGACGGCCGCGTCCACCACCTCCCAAGAGGGGTCCGAAAGAGCGGCGACGAGAGGAGCTACTCCATCTAGGTTGGCCTCCCAGCCAAGCGCCAGCGCGGCAGATGCTCGCACCTTCGAGTCCTCGTCGTGAAGGGAAGATGCCAGAGCTCCGGTCACGCGCGGGGTGTCGGATCCAACCAGGGCAGCGGCAGCCCCGCGGCGCATCAGTACTTCGGGCGAGTTGAGCTCCCTAACGAGGGAGCCAATCGCGGGCGCGCCGATGCGACGCAGCGCCAATATGGCGGCAGGGCGGTAGCGCTTGTCGGTCGCCGTCATGGTGGCGAGTATGGGCTCCACGGCACGGGGATCCGCGATCTGTCCGAGGGAGGTGACGGCCGCCTCCCGGAAGTCGGTCTCGGCCAGGCGGGGTATGAGGTCGGGAACGGCCCGTCGGTCGCCGATCAAACCAAGTGCCTTGATTGCCGCGGTCTTCACGCTGCCATGAGGTGGATTCCTGATGTTATCGAGTGCCGGCTGGACAGCCGCTTCGATTCCCTCACCTCCGAGGTTGCCAAGTGCTGCCTTTCGCATGCCATTATCGGGGTTATGGCAGGCGCGCAGTAGAGCATCGATTCCCACCGGGCCGGCTACGGACAGCGCTGCGGCGGCTCCGTCGCTCGCGGAGCCGTCGCTCATGAAGAAGCGGGCCCTGGGCGCAATGGAGGGGCCGAGTTCTCCTAGTGCCTCGAGGGCCTGGCCGAGCGTGTCGCCGCCAGCAGGAAACGCCGCCAGGAGAGTAGGGACGGCACGTTGACCTTGCTTCTCCAATGCCCGTCGGGCCCAGCGCCGGGGCGCGTCCTCCTGGTCCCGCAAGATGACGCCCAGGATGCGCATCGCTTCCTCCGAGCCGATTTCGCCGAGCGCCTCCGCGGTCTTGCTGCGGCGGATAATGGGCTGAGCGGGGAGGGAATCCTCCAGCTTGCGCATTTCGAGGAGCTTCTGGGCGGCCTCGACGCGGACGGCCATGTCACTGCTGCTGAGACTGCGGATGAGCTGGCGCTTTACGAGGTAGCGTCCTGTGAGCCAAGCTATCAACGCGAGTGCAATCAGACCCATCACAACGTAGCCCAGTGGGCGGCGAGGCGTGTCCATCAGCGGCTCCTCTCTTGCGCTGGCTAACGTTCGGGGGGTTCGACAATGGGCTGAGGGACTCCTCTTCTCCGTGCGCCCGCCGAATATGGAATAAACTGATTTGGCAGGCGGCTAAGGCAGCCCCTGTGGTCGTTTCATCAGGAGGCACACGTCACGATGGAGGCGCTGGAGATCCTCGTAGTGGATGACGAGGAGAGCATTTGTCTGCTTCTCAGAGACGTGCTGGCGCGGTTTGGACATGGGGTCACCACCTGCCAGGACGGGCAGGCGGCAGTCCGTCTTGCAGGCGATCAGCGCTTCGACCTGATCTTCCTCGATATCCGCATGCCCGGCATGTGCGGACTCGACACGCTGAAGAAGCTGCGAGAAGTGCAGCCGCAGGCGAACTTCGTGATGATCACCGGATACGCCAAGGATGACATCATAGACGAAGCTCTCCGCAGCGGGGCATTGGCCTGCTTGTGCAAGCCGTTCCGCCTCTCCCAGGTTGTCGATCTGTTGAAGGAGCTGGAAGCTGCCACACCCGTAGGCGCGTAGCTACCCGCCACGCCAGTAGGCGCGTAGCTACCCGCCACGCCAGTAGGCGCGTAGCTAGTCGTCCCGCGTATTTGCTCTTGATCTCACTCGTCGAGCTCGCCCCGCTGCGTACGCGTCATGAGAGATCTTACGGCCTCCGCAGGGGATACTCCTTCGAACAGCACCTGATACACCGCGGTGGCAATGGGCATTTCTACTCCCACCTCGGAGGCCAGCCGCAGCGCTGCGCGCGTCGTCTCGACCCCCTCCGCAACCTGGGGACTCATCTGGTCGAGGATATCCTTCAGCGGGCGTCCCCGCGCCAGCTCGTGGCCGACGAAATGGTTGCGACTCTTCCTCCCTGCGCAGGTGGCTATGAGATCCCCCATGCCAGACATGCCCCGAAATGTCTCGGCCCGGGCACCGAGAGCGACGCCGAGCCGCGTGATCTCGGCGAGCCCGCGAGTCATCAGCGCGGCCTTCGTGTTGTCGCCCAATCCGAGGCCATCGCTGACGCCCGCGCCGATGGCGATGATGTTCTTCAGAGCGCCCCCCAGCTCGACGCCGAGCACATCGGGGTTGGTGTAGACGCGGAAACTGGGAGTGCTGAGGGCCGCCTGGACGTCAGTGGCTAGATCGGCCTGCGCGCAGGCAGCTACGGTAGCGGTGGCGATTCCGGCGGCCACCTCGGCAGCGAGGTTGGGGCCGGAGAGGACCGCGATACGGCCAGTGCGAGGCGAGCCCAGACAGTCCGCGATCACCTGAGAGAGCCTGCGCCCGGTGCCGTGCTCCAGCCCCTTGGCCGCGCTCACTGCGCCCTGATCGTCGCTGACGTTGGGGGCAAGCTGCTCGCACACTTCCCGCAATCCACGCGAGGGGACGGCCAGCACGAGGATGGCGGCTCCCGACGCGGCCTCCCCGAGATCGGTGGTCGCGGTGACGGAATCAGGCAGCTCGAAGGCGGAGAGGTACTCCGGGTTGCGCTTGTCGCGGCCAATGGCGTCTGCGATGTCGGCCCGCCGCGCCCAGAGATTCACGCGCCAGCCAGCCCGGCCGAGCGCGATGCTGAGGGCGGTACCCCAACTTCCGGCGCCGATGATGGCAATTGTGCCGCGGTCAGCAGTCATGTGACTACGCCTGTGAGCAGGTTTTGCTGGACCGGCGGCAAGCTCCTGCCCCACGAGATAGGCTTCTCAGGTATCCTGTCCTTCCTCCGAATCCGCGTCCTCGAATATTCCTCCCCCTCCCCGATTGTCCTCGGGAAGGAGTGAGCTACCTGTGTTCGTCAACTTCCACCCGCTGTCCGATCTTCGCCTCTGTCCCCCGCAGCAGCCGGCCGATGTTGGGGATGTGACGCAGGACGATCAGCAAGCCGACTGCGCTCCAGAAGACCGTCCACTCCCACCTGCCCCCAGCGATGACCATGTAGGCCGGAACGGCAACACATGCGCCTATAGAGCCCACCGAGATGTAGCGAGTTGCGCCTACCAGCAGAAGCCACACACCCAGGCCGACCAGGGCGGCAGGCCAGGACATCCCCAGCAGCACACCGAGGGTAGTCGCAACGGCGCGGCCGCCTCGGAACCCCAGGAAGACGGAGAAGCTGTGTCCCAGGATCGGCGCCACCGCGACGGCGAGCACCCAGAGGTCGCGCTGTGGCATCCCCCAGAGCTCCAGCATCCCCCTGCCCGCCAAGACGGGCCCGGCGCCCTTGAGCACGTCGCCCAGCAGTACTACTGAAGCCGGGCCCCAGCCGAGTACGCGCAGCACGTTGGAGAACCCGATGTTCCGGCTGCCGTATTCGCGGACATCCACTCCCCGCCAGGCGCGACCGACAATGACGCCGAAAGGGATACTTCCGACGAGATAGCAGCCGATTATCAGTATGGCAATCGACATGACTCAGCTCTTCTTTGAGCGCTCTCTCCCCTTCGACTTCCGCAGCGATAGCCGGATCGGCGTTCCCTCCAGCGGGAATCGGGCGCGGATCTGGTTTTCCAAGTAGGCGAGGTGGGAGAAGTGGGCGAGGCTGGGGTCGTTCACGAAGAGAGCAAGGGTCGGTGGTTTGACAGCCACCTGTGTTGCATAGTAGATCTTGAGCTGCTTTCCCCTTCGCGAGAGCGGGTGATTCCAGGTGGCCTCTTCAAGGAGCCGGTTGAGCTCAGAGGTCTGAAAGCGAAACGTGTGTTGTTCCGCGGCCTCAACTGCGGTATCGAGGAGGGCCTCGATTCCTCGCCGCTGGAGTGCAGAGACGAAGGTGACCGGTGCGTAGGATATCTCGGGGAGCCATGCCTGTACTTCGCGAGCGAAGTCGTGCATCAGCGTGCGCTCGGCCTGTTCTTCTGTTCCCTCCGGGGCACGCAGATCCCACTTGCTGACCACCAGCACTTGAGCCCTGCCTTCTTCGTCCGCGCGGCCGGCGATACGCTTGTCCTGGTCGGTCAGACCCTCCTGGGCATCAATGAGCGTCAGGACGACGTCGCAGCGGTCGATAGCGCCGAAGGCGCGGAGCACGCAGTAGTATTCGAAGGCTTCCTTCACTCGGCTCTTCCGCCTGACGCCAGCCGTATCGATGAGGATGAGGGGGTGATCGCGCCAGCGATAGGGTGTGTCGATGGCATCCCGCGTGGTGCCTGGGGCGGCATCCACCACTACCCGGGGCTCACCCAGGATAGCGTTGAGGAGGGACGACTTGCCAACGTTCGGGCGCCCGACGATGGCGATGCGGATGACGTCTTCGGCCTCCGGTTGCGTCTCGGTGTCCGGGAGATATTCGACCACGCGATCCAGCAGCTCGTCGATGAGCAGTCCGTGGGCGGCGGAGACGCCCACCACATCGCCAAGGGCCAACCGGAAGAAGTCCGGGATTCCATCCTCTCGGCGTTGACTCTCCACCTTATTGGCGGCCACCACAACCGGCTTTCCGGTACGGCGCAACATATCCGCTATCTCGTCATCCAAGCCGGCGGGGCCCTCTTTCGCGTCCACCACCAAGACGACCACGTCCGCCTCTTCGATGGCGAACTCCACCTGGCGCATGACCTCAGCCTGCAGGCGGTCGCCGGAGAGCTGAAGTCCGCCAGTATCGATCAGGATGAAGCGCTTTCCCTCCCACTCGCAGTCCGCATAGATGCGGTCACGGGTAATCCCGGGCGTTGGCTCCTCGATCGTGATGCGACGCCCTGCAAGCCGGTTGAAGAGCGTGGACTTGCCGACGTTCGGACGTCCGACGATTGCGACCACGCCGCGGTCCGAGACGGAACTCATCCTGCGCTCCTGTCCCGATCAAACCGGCGGAGGGCCGCGGCCGCTTCCCGCGGCGAGGCCGCGGCAGCTACCGGCGCGCCCAGGCGCCGGGAGAGATCGTCCAGGGTCAGACTGTCCAGAAACCCCTCCCCTGCCCTGATGGCGGTAGCCGGCACAATCACGATGTCGCCGAGTCGCCGGCCGCGGAGGGCACGCGCGACATCCCGGCCGGCGAGCAGCCCGGCCGTGGTTACAGAGGGGCCGAGCAGGGAGTTCTGCACAACGCAGACGCGGGCTCGCACGGTTCCTCCCTTCTCCATCTTCCTCGCCATCTCTTTCGCCATGCCCGCGGCCATTTCCCCGGTGACAAGCGTAACCCGCGTGGCCCGACGGAGTCTGAGTGGGGACATTCGGCGAACGCCCTCGAGGAGGAGCCGCGCGCACCCGATCCCGTTGGCGAGCTGCGGGAATCCCTCGTAGCGTGCACGGCCCGGGAGAGGCAGCCCGGGCAAGAGATACAGCTCGTCCGCGGCGAAGACCAGCCTGGTCCCAAGTTCCGCCAGGAAGCGGCGCTGCCACTGATGGACATCTCGCACGATCTCGGCCGCCAGACGAGGCCCAACGGGTTGGATGAGAGGTAGCCGTTCCCGGCTTTTCGTGAGGCCGACAGGCACCACGCCGACGGAGCGGACCCCGGGATAGAGGCCCGCCAGGTCGCGGACGGTAGTGCTCAGATGGGACCCGTCGTTGACTCCTGGACAGACCACGATCTGGGTGTGGAATTCGATCCCTTTGCAGGTGAGCCTCGCCATTTCGGTGACTATGTCGCCGGTCGCGCGCCCGAAGATTCTCTCCCTGATCTCCGGTTCCGTTGCATGTACGGACACATACAGTGGGGACAGACGCAGACGGACGATCCGAGCGCGGTCCGCTGGGGTCAAGTTGGTGAGAGTGACGAAGTTGCCATGCAGGAACGAGAGGCGATAATCGTCATCGTGGAGATAGAGGGTCGGGCGCAGTCCGCCTGGCAACTGGTCGACGAAGCAGAACGGACAGCGGTTGCGGCAGACGCGAATGCCGTCGAAGACATCCTCCGTGAAGCCGATGCCGAGGTCCTCGTCCACGCTCTTGGAAATCGTCATTCGCCGCCGGTTGCCCCGCTCGTCTTCTACCACTAGCGCAACCCGCGGCTCAGCGGTCCGGTAGCGATAGTCTATGTAATCCCGAGGAGCACGGCCGTTGACCTTTACCACTCTGTCGCCCGGGATGAGGCCGGCCCGCGCGGCAGCACTGCCGGGGCGAATCGACTGCACCAGTGCCGGATGTGGACTGCTCACGGACAATGCGCGTCGGCCGGGAGCTTGCGCAGTCGAGACACTACCTCGTCTACGATCCACTCGGGGGTGGAGGCACCAGCCGTCACGCCGGCCCGGCTCGCGCCTCGAAACCAGTCCGCGTGGAGCTCCTGGGCAGTCTCAATGTGGTGAGTGGGGGTACCGGTCTCGGCGCATATCTCGCCCAGTCGGGCCGTGTTGGCGCTGTTCCGGCCGCCCACCACCAGCATAACGTCCACCTGCCCGGCGAGCTCACGCGCGCTCTGCTGGCGCTTCAGCGTCGCCTCACAGATAGTGTTGAAGACGCGGAGTTCGCGACAACGGCCGGCGAGGGCCGCTACCACATCATGGAGCGTCTCGGGGCGCTGCGTGGTCTGTACCACCAGACCGCAGCACTCTCGGAAAGGTAGTGCCTGCGTCTCCGAAGCACTGGTGACGATGTCCGCTTTGCCTCCTGCAAGTGCGGCCAGTCCTGTAACTTCGCGGTGTCCCTTGTCTCCCAGGATCACGACGGCATACCCGGCCTCGGCGAGTGTGCCGATGTGCTGGTGTGCCCGCTGCACAAAAGGGCACGTCGCGTCAATCACCTGTGCGCCGCTCGCTCGCGCCGCTTCTTCCACTTCCGGATCGACCCCGTGGGCAGAGAGTAGCAGCACCCCGGCCCCGACTCTGTCCAGCGTGTCGACCGAATGGATGCCCTGTTCTTCCAGGCGGGCGATCTCCTGAGGATTGTGGATGAGGGGGCCCAAGGTATAGACATCCCGCGCGGGGTCTTCGGCGGCGCGCGCCGCGAGCTCGAGGGCGCGCTTCACCCCGAAGCAGAATCCGGCATTGTCGGCTACGATGACATCCACGCCGAACCGCAGTCAGCCGCCCACCCTCTCAACGAATGACGCCATCCGCGCCATGGCATCTTCGATGAGCGGCATGGAAGTTGCGTAGGAACAGCGCACGAAGCCCTCGCCGCAGGCGCCGAAGGCCGTGCCCGGAACGACGGCCACCTTTTCCTCTTGCAGGAGACGCTCGGCGAACTCCGCAGACGTCATCCCCGTGGCGGCAACGGAGGGGAAGGTGTAGAACGCGCCGCGAGGCTCGAAGCACTTGAGACCCATGGAGTTCAGGCGGTTGACCACCACGCGACGACGTTGGTTGTACTCTTGCCGCATCTTCGCAACTTCCGCGTCGCAGCCGCGCAGCGCCTCAACGGCCGCCTCCTGAGCTGTCGTCGGTGAACACATCAGGGCGTAGCTGTGGACCTTGGTCATCGCGGCGATGATATCGGGCGGACCGGCAGCGAACCCCAGGCGCCATCCGGTCATGGCCCAGGCTTTGGAGAAACCGCCGACCAGTATCGTACGCTCTTTTCCACCCGGAACGGCCGCGGCCGAGACGTGCCGCCCGTCGTAGGTGAGATCTCCATAGATCTCGTCCGAGATGACGAGAAGATCGCGTTCCTCGGCGAAGCGTATCAACTCCTCCATCCCAGCGCGCGGCATTGTGGCGCCCGTGGGGTTGGTGGGATAGGAGATCAGCAGAATGCGGGTTGTGTCATCGTGCGCCTGCGCCAATCTCTCGATCCGGACTCGGAACTGGTGGTCCACCGAGGTGGGAACGGTCTGCACCCGGCCGCCGGCGAGCACTGTGCAGGGAGCGTACGATACGAAACACGGCTGGGGTATCAGGACCCCGTCGCCGGGCTCGACCAGGGCCCGCAGCGCTATGTCTATGGCCTCGCTGCCGCCCACTGTGACCAGCAGTTCGGCCGCTGGATCGTAGCTGACCCCGAACCGCCGCTCCAGGTAGCGGGCCAGCTCGTCGAGCAGTTCTTGGATTCCCCGGGTGGGAGTGTAGTGGGTGTGTCCCCGCTCGAGCGAGAAGATGCCTGCTTCCCGCACCCGCCACGGAGTGACGAAATCCGGCTCGCCGATGCCGAGCGAGATGACGTCGGGCATCTTCTCGACCAACTCGAAGAAGCGGCGGATGCCGGAAGGCGGCAGGCCCTCGACGCGCTGTGCGATGCGGGATCTGGTCTTTGCCATAGCTGGGTGTCTCGCCTAGGGGGTAACCGGAAGACGCTTGGTCTCGGTGCCTTCCTCCAAGACATCGCCGTCTACCTTGTAACGCTTTAGAACGAAGTGCGTTGCGGTGCTGAGGACGTGGTCGATGGGAGCTAGCCTCTCCGCCACGAAGTAGGCGACTTCTCGCATGGTCTTGCCCTGGACCACCACCAGCAGGTCGTAGGTCCCCGACATGAGGTAGAGCGAGTGCACCTCCGGGAAGCCCATGATCCGCTCGGCCACCGCATCGAACCCTACCTCTCGCTCGGGAGATGCCCGCACCTCGATGAATCCGAAGACATATTCGACGCCGGCCTTTTCCCAGTTGACCACCGTCTTGTAGCACCGGATCACGCCGTTCTTTTCAAACTCGGCGATCGCCTGCTTCACCTCTTGCTCAGGTCGGCCGGTGCGCTCTGCAATCTGCGCGGCAGAAAGGCGCGCGTCTTCGGCGAGCAATTGCAGGACCTCTTCCATTCGATCTTCTCCCCTTATCGCTTGATTACTTATGGATCGCCCGCCCCAGGGCATCTTCGGCCGCTTCCATGATCGGCTCACTCAGCGTCGGGTGGGCGTGGACCATGTCTCCGACTTGCTGGGCCGTGGCACCGAGATGGACGGCCAAGACTACCTCGTGAATGAGGTCGGTCGCGTGGGGCCCGCAGATCTGTCCTCCGATCACCTTGCCGGACTCGGCATCCACCACCAGCTTCACCAGTCCCTCGCGAAAGCCCTCGGCCTGTGCCTTCCCCGACGCGCGGAAGAAGAACTTGCCTACCCTGACGTCGATGCCCTGCTCCCGCGCGCCAGCCTCCGTGAGTCCGGTAGAGGCAATCTCGGGATTGGTGTAGACTGCGGAAGGAATGGCCCCGTAGTCCATCTGAGCTTGCTGCCCGAGAGCGTTGCCCACCGCCACCTTCGCCTCTGCCGACGCAACGTGTGCCAGCATGATCCCGCCGATCACATCGCCGGCCGCGTAAACCCCGGACACGTTGGCCTCCATCCGCGCGTCGACCTTGACCGCGCGGCCATCCATCTCGATGCCGGCATCTTCGAGGCCGATGTTCTCCGCGTTCGGCCACCGTCCCACTGCGCAAAGCACCAGATCGGCCGATGCTTCGTGCTCCTTCTCGTCCTTGGTGAAACGCACTACTTGCTTGCCGTCTCTCACCAGCACTTCATCCACGCGCGCGTTCACATGCGTCTCAATCCTGCGCCGGCGGAAGGCGCGCGCGAGCTCAGCCACGATCTCTTCGTCTTCAGTTGGCAGGATGCGCGGCATCATCTCGATGACTGTTACCTTGGAGCCGACAGCGTTGAATACGTCTGCGAACTCCATCCCAACATAGCCGGCCCCGATTATGACTAGTCTTTCCGGGATCTGCTCGAGACTGAGCATCTCCTTGCTGGTGACGACGCCGGGACCGTCCATACCCGGGAGAGGAAGACCCGCCGATATCGACCCGGTCGCCACCAATACGATGTCTGCGGCGATCGTCTCCTCTCGCCCGCCGGTGTCCACAGCTACTGTCTTCGGCTCGACCAGCCGGCCCCTGCCCTCGACCACCCTCACCCCGTTCTGCCTCATCAGGTACTCGACGCCCTTGACCCCCTGGCTGACCACCTGATTCTTGCGCTGGACCATCCGCGTCCAGTCGACGCCCTTCAGCTCGGCCTCCACGCCGAACTCGCCGAGCCGAGAGGCGAGCTGGATCAGCTCTGCCGATCTGAGCAGGGCTTTGCTGGGGATACAGCCGCGGTTCAGGCAGGTTCCGCCGATCGCGTCCATCTCGACCAGCGTAACATCGGCCCCCAACTGCCGCGCTCGGATCGCCCCGACATACCCCGCCGGCCCACCTCCTATGATCGCGATGTGCGGCATCGGCAAATCCTCCGTGCGGCCAAGGCCAAGCTACGCGTGCGCCGGTTGGCACGGGGCATTCAGGGCTGCTGCTCTCCCTCGAGCTCGGCCACCAGGGCTTCGATGTGACGCCGCGGGATTGGGTCGTTCGGGAATCGCTTCGATAGTGCCCGCCATTCCGCCAGCGCCTCGCGCTTCTTGCCGGCCCGCTCCAACACGTTTGGGAGCATATGCTGAAGATAGGATGGCGCCTGGAGCTCGACGGCTTTGCGGAACTGCTCCGCCGCTTGGCCCCACTTATGACGGTAGTGGTAGTACATGCCGAATTCGTGAGGAATCTCGTAGCTGTCCGGGTTGGCGGCCGCGCCGGCGCGATAGAACTCGATCGCCTCCTCGTCCCTGTCCATGCTCCAGAGCAGCCACGCGGCGCCCGTGTAGGCCTCCACGAACCCCGGATCGAGCTCGATAACTTGATGGCAGAGCCTGATCGCCTCATCCCAGCGCCCCGCGTGCCAGTGCACATCGGTATGCTCCCACAGCAGGCCCACAAGGAAATCCCGTGTCTCTGTCACCCGTCGCTCGGCCTCGGCCGCAGAGAGAGGCTTCATCTCCGGCTGCGTGGAAGCGCCGGCCCACGCGGAGGTCATGCCCAGAAGGAAAGCGATCAGCGGCCATATTCGCGTCATAGTGGGATCACTCCCGCGGCGGTATTCGTGCCCGCATTCTACTGGATTCTCGCGCGCGGGACAAGCTGCGTCACATCATAGGGTGTGACTGGGAAGCCCGGGTCAGAGCTACGAGCGGCCGACATGCGGAGACATGCCTGCCCTACAGAACGGCGACAGCAGACGGCCGGCGGGCGTGGGCACGCCCGCCCTACAAGAGGCAGCGACCCGGAGAATCCATTCACACCCCATATCATATAGCCGACAACCGACGCCGCAGCGGGACCGCCACCACGGCCGCCAGCACCGCCTTCGCTGCGTCCACACCGATGAAGGGCAAGACCGACTCATGCAACACCGCAGTTATCCCGCCGCCAGCTCCGGTCACCGAGCGCCACACCCCATACCAGGTGGCGCCGAACAGGTAGATCGCCGTCACGCCGCAGAGACAGGCGGCGAGCGACCATACTCGCCCCTGCCCGCGCTGCGCAATGGCGCCGACCACGAGTGCAGCCACCGGGAAGCCGACGAGATAGCCTCCCGTCGGCCCCAACAGGAAGCCGATACCACCGCCAAGTGCGAAGACCGGGAGCCCAGCGACGCCGGCGGTCAGGTACTGCACCTGGCTCACAAACCCCAGGCGGGACCCCAGCACGCACCCGGCGAGCAGCACGCAGAACACCTGTCCAGTCACCGGGACAGGTGTGAACGGTAGGTGGAACTGGATGCGCGCCCCTACCGCCGTCAAGGCAGCGAAGGCGGTTGCGGCGGCAAGTTCCACAGCCAGGCGCTGAAGCGCGGTCTTCTGCGCTGCCTCGGCGACAAGCAGGCCTGTGATTCGGTCTCTCATGCTGGTCCGTTCCCGCCTCTCTCTGCTACGAGCATCCGCGCGACGCCGGCGATGTTCCCGGCTGTCAACCCGTGCTTCTCCAGAAGTTCCTCCGCGCTGCCGGACTCGCCGAAGGTGTCTGCAACACCGACTCTGCGGAGCGGAATCCACCGGTCGGCTCGCTCCGCCAGCAGCTCGGCCACCGCAGTTCCCAGCCCGCCGATGATGCTCTGCTCCTCGATTGTCACTACTGCGCCGGTGCGGCAGCAGGAGTCGAGGATCGCCTCCCCGTCCAGCGGCTTGACGGTGTGGACGTTCAGCACCTCCGCGGAGATGCCTTCGCCCTCCAGCGCTTCCGCCGCTTCCAGAACTCGCCCCAAGATGACGCCACACGCAGCCAGAGTCACATCCGTACCCGAGCGACGGACCTCGGCTTTGCCAATCTCGAAGTGGGCATTGGCCTCTCGCCAAACCGGCGTCTCGTACCGGCTCAGCCGGAGGTAGACAGGCCCCTCGCGGCGAGCGGCGGCGCGCGTCGCGAGTTGTGCCTCCTCGGCATCGGAGGGGACGACCACGCACATGTTGGGTAGACTGCGCATCAATGCTACGTCCAGTACCGACTGATGGGTAGCGCCGTCCGGCCCCTGCGTTATGCCGGCGCTGGAGCCGGCCAACTTGACGCTCGCCGAGGGCAGAGCGACCTGCTGTCGGACCTGGTCGAAGGCCCGCCCGGTGAGGAACACGGCGAACGAGTTGGCGAACGGGATCATGCCGCCCAGCGCCAGGCCGACGGCGGTGCTCACCATGTCTTGCTCGGCGATCCCGATTTCGAAGAACCGATCGGGGAATGCCTCCGCGAAGCGATCGGTTCGGGTAGAGCGAAAGAGGTCTGCATCCACGACTGCAACCCGCGGCTCCTCCGACCCCAGCTCCAGCAGGGCCTCACCGTAGCCGTCTCGGGTTGCCTTCACCTCAGCCATTCGCTAACCTCCGGATCATGTGACTTTCGCCTCAAGTGCCGCCGCCGCCTCGCGGAACTGCTCTTCGGTGATCGTCGCGTTGTGAAATCCGGGCTGGCCCTCCATGAACGGAACGCCTTTTCCCTTGACGGTATGGGCTATGATGACCCCGGGCTGCTCCTTGGTCTCAGTCGCCTCCTCCAGAGCGCGGCAGATCTCGCCCATGTCGTGGCCGTCGATCTCCCAGGTCTTCCACCCGAAGGCCTCCCACTTCTGCACCAGTGGCTCTACCCCCATGTGCTCCTCCGTGGCTCCCATCGCCTGAAGCTCGTTCCGGTCCACGACCGCCGTAAGCGTATCGATCCGATAGTGGGCGGAGGTCATCGCCGCCTCCCATATCTGCCCTTCCTGGCACTCACCGTCGCCGAGCACAGCATAGACGCGATACGGAAGGCCGCCTATTCGTCCCGCGAGGGCAATTCCGTTCGCCACCGACAGTCCCATCCCCAATGAGCCTGTGTTGGCCTCCAGTCCGCAGGTCTTGCGGATGTCGGGATGGCCCTGCAGGTTGCTGCCAAAGCTCTTCAGGGTCTTCAGCTCTGAAACGGGAAAGAACCCGCACATTGCGAGGCAGACGTAGAGGGCCGGCACCGCGTGGCCCTTGCTGAGCACCAGGCGGTCCCGCTCGGGCCAGTTCGCATCATCGGCGCGGTAGCGCATCTTGTGGTAGTAGAGAGCTACCAGCACGTCAGTCGCCGAGAGAGAGCCACCAAAGTGATGGAACTTCCCGGGGCCCATGGCATTGACGATCTGTAAGCGCACCTCGGCCGCGCGTCTCTCGAGTTCCCGCAGGTCAGGACTTGTCGAAGACAATCTGACTCCTCCGCAACAGCTTTCTGCTCACACTACATGGATGCCCGATATCTGGGCGGAAGGCCACATCACCACCTCGCTCACTACGACGCGCGCAGGACGCGTCACGACGTAGTAGACGGCTTCGGCGATGTCGCCAGGCCGGAGCATTGTAGCCCGGCGTTCCTCGCTCGGCAACTCCGGCCGCTGGTCCATCAACGGGGTGTCTACCTCGCCGGGGCTGATGGCACACGCCCGGATCCCGTGCTGCCCTTGCTCCATGTTGATCGACTCCGTAAGGGAGAGCAAGGCCCGTTTTGCCGCACAGTAGTGCGTGCCGGCGCCCGACGACACCAACTCCGCCGCGGTGGAAGCGATGTTCACCACGGCACCTCCCCCTCCCTTTCGCATCACCGCCAGGAACGCCTGGGTGCAGTGGAATGCCCCATTCAAGTTCACGGCGATGACCTGCTCCCACTGCGCGGGGGACATGTCGGCCAGGGTCCGCTGCTTCGTGTTGATGCCAGCCGCGTTCACGAGAATGTCCACGCCGCCGAAGCGTTTCTCCACCTCGGCCGCTATGCTGTCCACCTGCGCTCGGTCGGTTACGTCAGCGACGCAGGACAGAGCGGCTTCGGACAAACCGAGTTCGGCGACCACCCCATCGAGTGCCGCTCCGTCGAGATCTACCAGCGCCAGGCGACATCCTGCGGCCGCCAGCCGAGCGGCCGTCGCGCGTCCGATGCCGCCGGCCGCTCCCACGATCACGGCTACCCGGCCGGCTATGCTCTCGCTGATTTGGTTTCGTTCCTCGGAGATCCCCATGTGGCCGCCAATCTCGGACGCTGGCCCGGTCGCACTACCCGAGGAGCAACTCAATCACGGGTACGGTTGCCTTCGGCTTGTGCACCGGCAACTCCAGTGTCAGGAGCTCTGTCTTGGCGCCAACTGCAACCGGACCTGCAACATGCCTCGGCCCCCCTACCAGCATCTTCACCTCGGAGCCGTCGTTGAGAAGCTGAGCATAGTTCACCTTCCCGCCCATCCCCTCCAGGTGCAGGTGCCGGAACGGCCACGCGAACACGTGCACGTAGAGCCGCCTCGTCTCGGGGTTGTAGGTAAGCCGGCAATCTTTGGGCGCCTCGAACTCCTCCGGCGCTCGCGTGCAGCCGTAGATAGATCGGTCGTGTCTCTTCATCCACTCGCCGATGCCCCTGAGTCGCTCGACCGCACGATGATCGAACTCGCCCCGTGCAGTGGGACCGACGTTCAGCAGGAGGTTGCCGCCCTTGCTGACCGTATCGATCAGCATCTGAACGAGTTGCTCCACGCTCTTCCAACTGGCCTCATCGCGATGGTAGCCCCACGAGCCGGAAAGAGTGTGACATGCCTCCCACAGGACCGGCTGTCCCTCGACCGTCACCCCCTCCTTTGGCACGTACTGCTCGGGAGTGCGATAGTCCCAGCCGCCCTCGACATCCATGAGATCCAGCCGGTCGTTGACCAGTATCTGAGGCTGGAGCTCGCGGGTCACGGCGAGCAACTTCTCGCTCTGCCACTCCTCGCGGCCTTTGCCGAGCCAGGGGCGGGAATTGCCCTGTTCGTCGCGGTCGGGATAGCTGAAGTCGTAGAAGAGGAGGTCGATCTTGCCGTAGTCGGCGAGGAGCTCGCGCGCCTGACCATGGAGGTACTCGGCATATCTCTTCGGGTCGCGGCCTTCGTTAAGCTTATCCTTGTCCGGGTGGTTGCGCTGGGGATGATGGTTGTCGATGAGGTAGTCGGGGTGGTGCCAGTCGATAAGTGAGTGATAGAGCCCGACCTTGAGGCCGCGGCTGCGGAAGCCATCGAGCATGGGGCGGAGGAGGTCTCGGTCGGCGGGCGTGTTGGTGGCCTTGTAGTCGGTGAGCTTGGAGTCCCAGAGGCAGAACCCCTCGTGGTGCTTGCTCGTAATCACCATGTACTTCATGCCAGCCTCTGCGGCGAGCGCGGCCCACTCCTCGGGGTTGTAGAGGTCGGGATCGAAGCGCTCGAAGTAGCGGTCATAGACCTCGTCCGGCGTCTGCTCGAAGTTCTTCACCCATTCATGCCGTGCCAGGAGCGCGTACAGCCCCCAGTGGATGAATAGCCCGAAGCGGTCACGTACGAACCACTCTGAGTCGCCGATGGGGCTGGACGGCCAGGCCATATCTTCCTCCGTTCGGGGCGATGGTAATGCCTGGTCGTCACTTCGCAGGGAGCCGGCCGAAGTCCTGCCTGGGCTGAGCCGCCAGTCCCATACTACGTCTTTCCAGGGACTCCGCGCCGAATCTCGTCAATCGCTCGCCAATACTCCCCCAGACTGAGTCTGCCTTCTCGGGTGAGTGAATAGCTCGTATTCGGAATCTTGCCATTGAAGCTCTTGGTGACCTCCACGTAGCCGGCATCTTCGAGCCGAGCCGTGTGGGAGGAGAGATTCCCCTTCGTCAACCCCAGCGTGTTCAGCAAGAAGTTGAAGTCGGCGCTGTCCACGCCGGACAGTAGCATGAGGATGCGAAGGCGCGTCGGCTGATGGACATGGGGGTCGAGCTCCGCCATCGCGCTTACCCCTCGACCTCACCGTCCACGTCGGCGCCTGCCGCGAGCTGACGCAGCCGCCGCAGTGCGACGCGGCTGTAGATGTGGCCGGCGAGCGCGGCGATGAGGCCGTAGCCGATGACCGGAACGAACACGTCAAGCGCGCGCAGCTCGCCCAAGAACCTAACTGGCACGCCCGCCACATCGAGGAGGGCGTGCAACCCGTAGAGCGCGGGCCAGAGGCACATGAAGGGGCTCCCGCCTGGCCTCTGTCTCAAGCCCAGGTAGAGCATGAAGGGGACGACGTAGAGAGCTGAGATGGGCTGCATGTAGCGAATCGGCAGGAACCCGAGCAATCCCAGCCCCGTGCTAGCAATCACACAGAAAACGAACACGAAGACACCTGGCGGGGGCCGTCTAAGCTCTTCGTCTCCAACACATGCTCCGACGGAGACGCTTCCTTCACCTTGATACAGCCGCTCGCTAATCCTGCGCATGATACGGGCCCCACCGACGAAGCTGAACCACAGCCACCACACCGCGAATCCGCATAGGACCAGCATGGATGCACCTGCCAGCACTCGCCTGTCATTGACATAGGCCCACGCAGTGAGGTAGGACAAGCCCCCGAACATGCATGACGCCACAGCGAATATAGCGAGGGACGCCACCACAGGCAGCGTCCGGTTCTGCGCGTACCGCCGCGCCCAGTTAGGGATCTCCCGAACGCGGTCATCTGCCTCTTCTGCGGAGTCATCACTGCGCTTCATTGTCTGCATCCCTCCTGGTTCGCCGGCGGTTTTCGACAAGCGGTCGTCTCTCCAGACTAGTTTGTACCACAAACCTACCCGACTGTCAAGAGCACTAACGGTGATTTCTTTGGCGTTCCCCTCGATTAGCGACGGAAGACAGGCTAGACAGCAGCATCGCGCATGCGGCCGCCTCAGGCGCGACGGTCAGGCTTTGGTGGCGCAGTACCCAAAGCTCGTCCAGCCGCCGCCTGCGCTGGTGTCGGGGCGAACATCGAGCACCTCAGCGCCGTTTTCCTCCAGCAGCCGCACCACCTCCTCCCGCTTCATCCCGTGCATATCAATGAGGTGGCGGTATCTCGCCTTCCGGTAGAGCCCTATCAGGGCCTCCGGGATCAGTCCACGCACGACTCGCCGCAGCCGTCTGATCGAGGCTGGTCGCACCCTAGTCGGCTCCCCGGCCATCTGGAACACGACTAGGCCTCCAGGTGCGAGCACTCTGAGGAACTCCTTCATGTACTGCTTCGCGGACTCAGGCGGCATGTGCTGGAGGGTGAGATGTGACAACACGAAATCGAAAGTGTCGTCGGAGAAGCACCGGAGGTCGGGCGCGTCGTTCACGCGGTACTTACATCGCTCGCCGAGCTCGTTGAACCGGCGCGCGAGCTCTATCATGGACGGCGCGATATCGACGCCCCATGCTTCGTCGAAATGGCGAGCCAAGGGCTGCGTCATCCGGCCGACGCCGCAGCCGAAATCGAGCGCCCTGCGCCGGGAGAAGCTGTGGCCCAGCGAGCCGATGTACGCGATCAACCGCTCGACATCCCGCTCGCCAGTCTCGAAGAATTCGCCCCTGTCCCACCTGTGTCCCCGCTTGCCGGGCCACGTGAGTATTGCCCAGAGAGGATCCTTCCTGCCCAATTCGTCCCAAGCGCGCTGAATACGGTTCAGGTTCATCCTCGACTCGCGGCGACAGAGATGGGATGCCTTCGGGCCTGCATCACGGGGCCCGTCACTGCCTCTTCTTCAGGGCCTCTCTCAGTGTCATCCAGATCAACCGCGGCAGCGCCCACATCCGAGGCAGACGGCTGGGCTCTCGTACCATCCTGTAGAGCCACTCAAGCCCTGTCCGCTGCATCCACTGCGGCGCACGCGCCACTCGCCCGGCAAGGACGTCGAAGCTCCCTCCCACCCCGATGGCCACCGGGACCTGCAGCTCTGCCAGGTGTCGGCGGATCCACTTCTCCTGCCTCGGAGCCCCAAAGGCGACGAATAAGATGTCCGGCCGCGACCCCGCAACGGCGCGGATCACCCCGGGCTCCTCCTCGGGTGTGAAGTATCCGTGGTGGGCGCCCGCCACCCGGAGTCCGGGGCAGCGAGACTCAAGCGCCCGCGCTGCCGCCTCGGCGACTCCCGGGCGCGCCCCCAGCAAATACACGCTGTACGTTCGCTCCCCCGCCAGCTCGCAGATATTCTCCATCAGGTCCACGCCGGACACGCGCTCCGTAACGGGCAGCCCCAACACCCGCGCCATCCACACCACGCCCCGTCCGTCCGCGGTGACCATATCGGCGCCGCGCACTACTGCCTGGTACTCAGGATCGTCCCGCGCCCTGACAATGCTCGGGCCGTCCGACGTTACTACCATGTGCGGCGAGCGCTCCGCCACGAATTCATCAATACGCGCCAGCGCGCCCTCCATGTCGATACGCGCCAGCGGCACTCCGAGCATATCCACCTCCTCCTGCTCGCTCTCCTCTGGCTCACGCCAGATTTTCGCGAGCATGAAGAAGATGGCGAAGCCGACTGCGAGCGCCGCCGCCAGCAGAGCCAGCTTAGCCAGGAACGTAACGCGCACTACCAGCACTAACGCCAGCGCCACCGCGCACAGGTAGGCCGTCGCCAGGTGAAACAGGAGGACAGTCCGCTTCGGACTCAGACCCGTTCGGACGAGCGCATCGTGCAGCAGCTCTCGCCGCTGGCCGAGCGCCAATCGCTGCCTCCCCTTGCCCGCACCGTAGACAATGGCGTAAGTCGTCTCTCCCACGGGGACGCCGAGCGCGAGCAGAGGCACTCCCAGCACCAGGAATGCCGTGTTCTTCAGCATGCCGATGATGGTGATAGCTCCCAGCCCAAAGCCCAGCGACCAGTGAGCCGCACTTCCCATCTCCGGGAATTCGGACCGTAGAGCACCGATCGCGACCGCCGCCATCGCCAACCCAAGGAGGCCGGCTGCAGGGGCCGATCGCGACGACCCGACGATCAGCGCAGCCGCCGCGAGAGTCAAGGAGATGATTGCCACCATGCCGGCCGTCAGCCGCGGGAGACGACGACATAACACGACGGCATAGGCGACCGCCAGCACCCATGCCATGGTGGCGGGGCCAGCCCAAACGCCCAGCTCAATCATGTGCGTGGTGAACGGCGGCTTGATCTCATCCATGACGATGCCGAGCGACACCGCAATCCATGCGATGGCGACAGCGAGAACGATTTGCACGATTCGAGGCAGCCCGATCACATCGTTCAGCATCCCGCCGAACGCGGCCAATGCAACGACCAGCGCGGCAGCGCGCAGTTCGGGGGAGCCGCCGCCGAGGAGGAGAAGAGGCAGCGTAAGAGCCAGGGAGACGCTCAGTCCGGACAACACCCACTGACCTCGCGGCCTGGCAGGGAGCTCGGGACCAATCCGCGCCTCTCTGCGGAGGCGACCACGTATCAGATACGGTGTCGCAAAGGGTATGAGGAACGAAAGGCCGACCACAAGCGCGATCGCGATCGGCTGGAGGGGTCCGGTTGAGGCATCCAGCGCGTGCATGGCCCTCGCCACTGGGGCGGGAGTGCCGCTAAGTCCCCGCCTGGTAGTCAGCCAAGTACTGCCGCTGTTCCGGCGTAAGGCTATCGATCTCGATGTCCATCGCGGCGAGCTTGAGGCGGGCCACCTCTGCATCGATCTCGCGGGGCACCGGGTAGACTTGCTTTTCCAGGGACCGTCCGTTCTTCCCGAGATACGCCGCGCACAGCGCCTGGTTGGCGAAGCTCATATCCATGACGCTGGCCGGATGTCCCTCCGCGGCCGCGAGGTTGACGAGGCGCCCCTCCCCGAGCAGATAGAGCCGTCTTCCGTCCGGCATCAGGAACTCGTCTGCCATCGGCCTCACTCGCCGCTCGGACTGCGCCATCTCGCGCAGCGCCGGGATGTCAATCTCGACATCGAAGTGGCCGGAGTTGCACACAATCGCCCCGTCCGTCATGACCTCGAAGTGCTCCCCCCGCAGGACCGAGCAGTCCCCGGTGAGAGTGACGAACACCTTGCCCCAGCGCGCCGCCTCCATCACAGGCATCACCAGGTACCCATCCATCGCGGCCTCTAGGGCTCGCACGGGATCCACCTCGCAGACCGCAACCACTGCCCCCATGCCTCGCGCCCGCATCGCCACCCCACGGCCACACCACCCGTACCCACACACCACGAACTTGCACCCGGCCAGCAGCAGGTTGGTCGCCCGGACGATCCCATCAACCGTGCTCTGCCCGGTTCCGTAGCGATTGTCAAAGAGGTGCTTGGTGTCCGCGTCGTTCACCGCAATGACGGGGTAGCTCAGCGCGCCCTTCTTCTGCATGGCGCGCAGGCGGATCACTCCGGTCGTCGTCTCCTCCAATCCGCCCAGCATGTTAGGCAGCATATCCCGGTGCTTGTCGTGGATCGTGAAAACCAGGTCGCATCCATCATCCATGGTGATCTGGAGCTCAGTGGCGATCACCGCTTCCATGTGCTGGTAGTAGGTATCGTGGTCCTCCCCGCGCACAGCGAAGGTCGGAACGCCAAGCTCGGACGCTATCCACGCGGCAGCATCGTCTTGAGTGCTCAAAGGGTTGGATGCGCACAGCGCCACTTCGGCCCCGCCGGCCTTCAGAACCTGCATCAGATTCGCCGTCTCTGTCGTGACGTGCAAGCAGGCGCCCAAGCGCACGCCTGACAACGGCTTCTCCTTCGCGAATCTCTCTCTGAGATCCCGCAACACAGGCATGTGCTGGCCTGCGTACTCCACACGAAGGCCGCCCGCCTCTGCCAGGCTGGCGTCCTTCACATCATAGCTAACGGCCAATGGCTTCCTCCGTTTCTATGCGAGCGCGGCCATGCATGAATTCCAGGATCGCGTCCGAAACGCGATCGATCTGTTCGCTGGTGAGTTCGGGATAGATGGGGATTGAGAGCACCTGCGTGGACAGCGTCTCGGAGACGGGCAGGTCCCCCTCCTGGTAGCCGAGATATCGATACGCTTCCTGAAGGTGCAGGGGCAGCGGGTAGTAGATCTCGGTCCCTATCCTGCGCTCCCGTAGGTGTCGCTTGACCTCATCTCTCTGCGCACAGCGCAGCGTGAAGAGGCAGTACACATGTGAGTCATCCCGGCTCAGTGCCGGCAGGCCGATGCCGGAGCCCTTGAGGCGGGAACAGTACTGCCTCGCGTACTCCTGCCGAAATCCGTTCCACGACTCCAGGTGCGGCAGCTTGGTCCGCAGGATTGCCGCTTGCAGCTCGTCCAGTCGGCTGTTATAGCCAACCGCCTGGTGGGCGTATTTCGGCCCTCCTACCGCCGCAGCGTCGCCCTGCTGCCTGAGCAAGCGCACACGATCGGCCACGTCATCGTCGTTGGTGGTGACCATTCCCCCCTCCCCGCACCCGGCCAGGTTCTTCGTAGGATAGAAGCTGAAGCACCCGGTGTGCCCCAGCGTGCCCAGCATCTTCCCTTCCCAGCGGCCGCCCGCCGCCTGGGCAACGTCCTCCACCACATAGAGGTCATGGTGCTGAGCCAGCGCCAGGATCTCCGCCATGGGTGCTGCTTCTCCGTACAGGTGCACCGGGATGATGGCGCGGGTGCGGGGCGTTATCCTGCGCTGCGCGTCGGCCGGGTCCAGGTTGAAGCCGTGCGGTAGACAGTCCACGAACACAGGCCGCGCCCCAAGGTGACACACCGCAGCTGCTGTCGCGGTGTACGTGAAAGATGGTACCAGCACCTCATCGCCATGCTTGATCCCCAACGCGGCGAGCGAAAGCATTAGTGCGTCTGTCCCCGATGCCACCGCCACCGCGTGCTTCACTTCGCAGAAGCGCGCCATCTCCTCTTCGAAGGCGCGCACATTGGGGCCCATGACGAATACTGAGCTATCGAAGACCTGTCGCAGCGCGGCGAACATCTTCGGCTGGAGCGCGCGGTGTTGCCGCCGCAGATCGATGAGTGGGATCTCAGGTCCAAAACGGCTCTGGCCGGAGCTCGCCTTCGCGTCTTTCATCCCCCGCGCGTCCTCCTACTGGGCCATGTCCTCATGTAACCATTAGGCAAGGACTACGGCCGTCGGACTCCACTCGCGTTTGCAGTCCGTCGGACATCTGAGATCAGCCGGCGGTCGGACTCGAACCGACGACCGGCGGTTTACGAAACCGCTGCTCTGCCACTGAGCTACGCCGGCGTACCTGTGGACAATATCACACCCCCCAGGCCTGTGTCAACGCGGCCCTCCCGCCGGGGCCACAGGGAGGAACCGTCACTGCGACGTGGTAGAATTGCAGGAGCGACTACTAGCAGGACTCGCCGATGTCTGACGAACGGCCAAGACTACGACCCCTGGACATGATCCCCGTGCAAGCCCACGGCGGGCAGCACTTCCTCCTCCGCGACCCACACCGGCTGTCAGCGCGCGAAATGCTCGTCCCAGCGGACATCGCTTTTCTGCTGAGCCAACTCGACGGTTCGCGAACCGTGCGCGAGGCGCAGGTAGCGTACGTCCGCCGATTCGGGACGCTCTTGACCACCGACAATTTCAGAGGGCTGCTCGAGCAACTCGACGAGGCCCTCTTCCTCGAGACCGAACGGTTCCGGCAGCACAAGGCCCAGGCCGAGGCGGATTTCCGCGCCCGGCCGACTCGTGCCGCTGCGCATGCTGGCCGGTCGTACGAGGAGACAGCCGCTGCCTTCGTCAGCTCTTGGGAGCCGCGCCTGAGCGGCGCACGCGTGCCAGCGGACTTCAGCTTGGACCCCCAGCGCCCAGTGCTGATCGCGCCCCACTACGACATGAACGCGGCGGTGCAGTGCTACGCGGCGGCCTACGCCCTCCTGGGCCGTACCAGCCGACCCGACGTCGTGGTCATACTCGGCATCTCGCACTCCAGCGGCGGGCCCTTCAGCCTGACGCGCAAGCCCTATGAGACTCCTTTCGGCGCGCTGGAAACTGACCCGCGCGTTGTCGACCAACTTGTGGATGCCGCGGGTTTCGACCTCTTAGCCGATGAGTTCGCCCACCGTGACGAGCATTCCATCGAGTTCCAGGCAGTGCTGCTGCATTATCTCTACCGAGACGAAGATGATCCGCCCAGAATCGTGCCGATCCTTTGCGGGGCCTATCACCGCAAGGATGGGGAGTTCCTGGACCCGGCGCAGCCTGGACCGGCAAACGAGTTCCTTGATCTGCTGTGTCGCACGCTGGGGGGAGATCCGCGGTCAATCGCTGTCATCGCCTCCGCCGACCTGAGCCACGTCGGCGCCCGCTTTGGCCAGCCCCCTCCTCTGGCGCAGGCCCACCTCGACCTCGCGCGCAGACACGATATGGCGCTGCTCGAGAGGACACAGGCAGGGGACGCGACTGGTCTCTACCGGACCCTCGCGGAGGAGCAGGACCGTTACAATGTCTGCGGCTTCCCGGCGATCTACGCGCTGCTACGTGCGGTGCCGATCGGGGAGGGCCGTGTGCTCGACTACCAACAGGCGGCCGAACCCCAGACCCAGTCGTGCGTCAGCTTCGCGACTGTCGCGCTGCGTTGAGGGGCTGATTCGCAGGTCGCACAGCGGACGAACCACCGTGGTCGGCGGCCACCATATAGGGCCCCGGCTCCAGGGATCGTGCTGAGCCTATCCCCTCTGCACTTTGCTGAGGCCCGGAACCGGAACCCGTTATGGCTCTCTCTGAAACGCTGGCGAAGATGTATGTTCGACTCACATCTTTGGGGCCCCGCAGCTCTCCGGGCGCCCCGCGCGCCGAGCGCTACTCTCTTCTCGCTTGCATAGTGTACCAGATTTTCCCGTAGTCGCGGCTGGACGAATTGCTCAAGTTGTAGTATATTCCAATCATGACACGCTTGGCACGTGGACTAGAGACGGGCGCCGAGTGGATCGTTGGCGCTAATCCTTGGGGCTTCCAGCTCTCTGCGACGCGGCCGTTCGCTGCTCGGGTCCTCACGCAATCAGAGCCCATTAGTGAGCGCGTTAGCATCCACGACGGCCTCGAGGTAGGCATTCTCCTGGCGGGCGGCATCGAGGTGGGCATCGAGCACCACATCATGTTGGCAGCGCCGGCCGATGTCTGGTTCATCCCTATGTGGGAGCCGCACTGGTGGCGGGCCACCCAGCGTGACAACCAGCACGTGGTCGTCGTCTTCCTCCCCGAATTCCTCGAGGAAGGCGTACTCCGCAACCGCTCATGGCTGGACATCTTCTCGTGCCCGCCCAGCCAGCGACCAACGGTCACCACAGAGCAGATGCGAAAGACAGTCGTCGCAATCGGCTGGGAGTTGCACAGAGAGGTGAAAGAGAGGAGTCCAGGCTGGGAGACTGCCATGCGTATCGGACTCAGCCGCCTCCTCTTCACCATATCCCGCGACTGGCAACCGCGTGGGCTCGCCGACCGTCCGCTCCAGGCCGACTCTCATCACCTCGCTCGCATCATGCCCGCACTGAACGCGGCCCACGCCCATCCTGAGGACAGGATCACCATCCCCGAGGCAGCCTCAGCGTGCCGTCTGAGCCCGGCTCAGTTTGGCCGAGTCTTTCGACAGACTATGGGCCTGAGCTTTGGGAAGTACCGCCTTAGAACTCGTCTCGCGTTCGCCGCGCACCTGCTGCTTACCACAGATGGCACGATGGATGGCATCGCCGCTCAGGCCGGCTTCGTGGATGGGAGCCATCTGCACCGGCACTTCCTCAAGCATTACGCGGCTACGCCCGGCCGATACCGCGAGGAAAGGCGACAGCGGACCCCGGCCACGTATCTCCCGATCGAAGACCGAGATACTCAGCCAAATGCGACCTAGCCGGTCTCCACTGCGCTCGTCCGAGCGACTTCCGCGTACCAGTCTCCGCTGCGCTTCACAATGCGCTCCAAGGTATCGTAGTCTGCCTTGACGATGCCGAACCGCTTGCTGAATCCCAGTGACCACTCGAAGCTGTCGAGCAGCGACCAGGCGAAGCTGTCGAGCAGCGACCAGGCGAAGTAGCCGCGGAGCGGCACACCAGCTTGGATGGCGCGATGGACATCGCTCAGGTGCGTCGAGCAGTCTTCCGACCGTTCAGGGTCACATGCACTTCGGGGGCGAGATCGCGCGACGGCGGGCCGGCACAGCTCACTATTGAGGGCATGAACCGCCGGGGCGACCCGGGAAAGCGGAAACGGCGGAACAAGAAAGAACTCCGGCCCCGGGGACCGTGCTGAGCTTCGTCTTTTTCCCTCGTACGGGGACCGGGACCGGAGCTCTCAATGCCCGAAGGATCCGCAGAGCGAACCAGTGCAGCGGTGTACAGACGACGCGTCACCGAAACCACACTGAACAGCGCTCCGCTGTCGCGCTGCTGTGCTGATGGGCACCTATTCCTGTAGGAGGCTACCAGATTGCGGGCCTGTGGTCATTGGACAGACGGCTCAACCTCCTGTATATTATGATCATGACGCTGGAGTGTTACGGTCATGAGACCTGAGGTCGAATCACCACACGCTGGCACGGATTCAGCGATACAAGCTAGTGCATGGGCATTGAGTCTCTCGCGGGCGCAGCCCTTCGCCGCTCAGGTGATGGTACTGCCCGAACCGACAACGCGAAGAGTCAGCATTCACGACGGGTTCGAGGTAGGCGTTGTCCTCAAGGGCGGAACGGAGATGTGGTTCGAGGACTTCGAGGCGTCTCTGGAGCCTGGCGATGTCTGGATGATTGCAGCGTGGGAGCCACACGAGTGGCGGGTGCGGCTGCCGAGCACGGAGCAAGTGGGAATGGTCTTTCTTCCGGAGTTCATTGGTGAAGACGTATTGGGCAGCAGCGACTGGTTCAGTCTGTTTGCACGATCGCCGGCCGAGCGTCCGGGGATTGCGGATCTTGGAGCACGGGAAGCCGCTCTGCGGATCGGCGCGGAGCTACGGGAAGAGCTCCTGAACAGGCCATCTGGGTGGGCAACGGCCGTGCGTCTGAACGTTACACGTCTGCTCTTCACGCTGAGCCGCAGGGACCCGTACAGGGGGACCGGAAGGCAGTCGGTGTGGCGGGGCTCCCACAGCTTCGCCCGGATTGCGCCCGCGCTGGAGCTGATTCACGCCCGGCCTGTCGCTCGCGTGACTCTGACTGAGGCTGCCGCGAACTGCGGTCTGAGCCCGGCGCAGTTCGCCCGCATCTTCCGGAAGACGGCAGGGCTGAGCTTCGGCAGATTCCGCCTGAGGGCACACCTGGCATACGCCGCGCACCTGCTATCGACCACTGAGCAGAAGACGGATGCCATCGCCGCTGAGGCAGGGTTCGTGGACGGGAGTCATCTGCACCGGAATTTCGTCAGGCAGTACGGCGTCACACCGGGGCAGTACCGGGGGGAACAGACGGCGGAGCGAGAACGCGACGGCGGTTCGCCAACTGGTCGGCTGTAGGAATCCATGCCTCCGTAGCCCGGTCTTCCCGCTCCTGAGAGCGGCCGGCGCCTTCTACGCTGGCGCGCTGCTGCTCGGGGCTGCCTTCCTGATGGTGCTCGCCCTGCTGTGCGATTGATATCGCGCAACCCCCCGACTATCCCTCACTCGCGCCCGAGTCCGCCCGCGACGCCTTGCCCGAACATCCTTCGCAGGTGCCGGACCAGCATAAGCACGCCGCCAGCTACTATGACGCACGCCAGCACCAGCCTCAGTGCATCTGACAGCGGCGGAGCTTCCGCGGGACTTATGATCTCTGCTTTTGGTGTCGGCAGAAGACCGGGCTCGGCCCCCAGTTGTGCGAGGACCTGCTCCCGCTCCGCCCACGTTTCGGCCAACAGCAGGTAGCGAACCTGCACCCGCCAGCCGGCCCCTGCGAGCTCGGTCGCCAGTGACTGCGACCATTCCATCCACAGCGCCTCGTCCAGCAGCGGCCCGAGGCATTCCAGAACCCCGGATATCTCAATTGTGCGGCTCCCAAGCTGCATGAACCCGCGGCTCAGCCCGCTCGCGGCCCCAGCCAGCGCCGTCGACTCGCCCGCTACCGCCTTCCCTGCCTGACAGTCGGCCGGGGCGAAGAGATCGGCGAGGCCTTCGACCATCATGACGTGAGCCGGGCCATCTCCTCCCTTCGGCCGTGTAAGACCCATCACCTCCACGGTCCCCGTCTCTGCCGTGCGCGTACGGAGGAATTGTCGCCGGACAACTCGGATCTCCTCCAGGCCTGCCGGCATCTCGGCATCGGGCCACGGCCGCGGGTCCACCACGCTCACGGCGTACTGGAACCGGCCACGATCTGGCGGCAAGAGTGTCCACGCGAGGCCCCCCAGGACCATTCCTGCCAGGATGAACACAACTGCTCTTCTCTGCCTCACCGCTCCCTCGGCTTTCTCTGTCACATGATCATCCCTTGGCGTGTGTTCTCACGGCTGTGGCGCGCCATGCCAGTAGCTCCCGTACGACCCTCTCCTTCATCACCGATACAATACGGCCGAGACTTCCGCCGGCACCGTCACCCCGGCCATTTCCGCCTCCCTGGCTGCCCGCACCAGCTCTCCCGCCGTTGCCGCCCATCTGGTATCTGCTCTGCTCCAGTTCGCGAATACGCGAGCCGCCTGCTCGAGATCGGCGCGCGCTTCTTCCAGCCGCCCCTGTCGCACATGCAGCCGGGCCAGCGTCGCGAGGCCCCGCACATGCCGCGGCTGAGCTGCCAGCGCGCGCTGCAGGAGCCTCTCCGGCTCCGCCAGCGGCCAGCCCTGCTGAATATGGAGGTCCGCCAGCATCGCCGCGCTGGAGGTGAAGTCAGGAGCGATGTCGAGGGCCCGCTTCATGGCTCGGGCGGCAGCTTCAGGCTCTCCAGTTGCCATCTCCACCTGGCCCAGTAGCCAATATGCGTCTGCGTCCTCTGGATCGTCCTCTGCAGCCTGTCGGAATGCCTCCTTCGCCCGCTCCCGGTCATGGGACACGACATAGGATTGACCCAGATAGTAGTAGTCACGGTTCGCCCCGCGAGCACGGCGCACCCCGTACGCGTCCGAGTTGACCAGCAGTCCAAAGGCAGCCAGTCCTGCCACACCCCAGAGAATCGCGGCCCAGCGCCGCTGCGCGGCCATCCCTGCGAGCTCCACCAAGGCGAAGCCGCCGAACACGCAGAGGACCGGGACCGCCGGCATCCGGTAGCGCCCGCATACGAAGAAAGTCGCCACCGCCACCATCTGAGTCGCCACGAACAGTGTCAGTACTGGCGCCGCGCGAGATCGTCCACCTCGGCATCCTCCCAGCGCGATCCCGAGCAGACCCAGTGGGCCGATCAGGGCGAACGTGAGAGGGAGCACGCGCAGCACAGAGCCGTGGGCTCGTCCCCAGTCGTAGCTTACGTTGTTGGGGATCTCGTACGCATTCAAGTAGAGGTAGAGCTTCTTCACGAACAGAGCGAGCACCCGTACCGGTTCCTCACGGCAGAACCGCAGTGCCTCCGATCGCCAATAGGCATCGCTCGACCGGGCCCCGAGTTGGCCGGTCGCCGCTGCCGATTGGTACCAACTGCGCTCCCAGGAAATCCCCGAGGGAATGGGAGAGTAGCCGTCTGACCCCGGGTTGTTGCCGGTATATAGGTTTATGCCGCCTGTTCCCGAGATTGGTACCAGGCCGCCGCTGATGAGGTAGTTCCTCCCTGCAATGGGCACGATCGGCAGCATCACCCCGAGGGCCAGAACCCCCAGCATCCTTCCCATCTGGTCGGTTCTCCGCTCGTTCAGGAGCCGGACCACGAGCAGCGCTGCCGCCAGCGCCCCGAGCAGCAGAAGATTCGGCCGCGCCAGGCCCAGCAGCCCCAGCAGCAAGCCTGTTCCGAACCATCTCCCTGCCTTCGAGTCCTCCAGCGTTGCCAGCAGCGCAAGGAGGAGGCCGACCGCCAGCAGTGTGGCCAGCGCGGTGTCGAGCAGCTGCCCCTCTCGAAAGACCCCCGGGCTGTACAGCGCCAATAGCACACCAGCGACAACTCCCGTCGCCTGCCCAAATACCCGCCGCCCGAGCAGGTACGTCATCCCGCAGGTCACGGCGCCCATGGTGAGGCCCGCCAGCCGCGCCGCGAGCAGCCCCCACGATTCGCCGCTGGCAAACCACTGAATCGAGGCCAGGAAGTACGGGTACAGCGGTGCCTTCGCCAGCACCTCCGTGTTCCCCAATCCCGACGTGTTGACCAGGATCGTCGCCCACTTCCACTGGGTGCGAGAGTCCAGAATCGGGTGCTCGAAGAAAGGCCAACTCCTAATCTCGAAGAGATAGACGATGCGCGGGATCAGCGCGATCAGCATGATCGCGCCCATCTGGAATCGCCAGTCATCGACGAGTCGATGCCGTTCTCTTTGGCCCTCTCCCGCGTCCGCCGGCCCCGGAGCCGGAATGCAGCGCCCGCTCATCGTCAGACCTTGATCCAGGCCGCAGCGCGACGCCGGCCGCGGCGTTCTCTCAGTTGATAACGTCGGTCATGTCCGCTAGCGGTCACGGCCAGCACTCTCTCGCTCATGGGGCTCGGGAGTTGTACCGCGTGGTCCGCCACGCAGATAGCCCAGGGCGCGCAGCTTCTCCCGAAGTTCGTCGCTGATCTCGATCGTCGGCGGCGGCCCTGGCGATATCCGTTCCCGCCAGCGGCTCTGTGCGAGCAGCCACCGGGCGATGAGCTGCTCGCCGTAGGCCGCACGCACGGGCATACTCTCAGACAGATCTGCCGCCTCCTTCGGATCTGTCCCCGTATCCCACAGCCCGATCGACTTCTCAGTGGCCGTCTCCTGGGGCGGCACCGACACGTCGACTACCCGCTTGTATCCGTCTTCGTCGATGACTGCCGCGAGATCCAGGTCATTGCTGTCGAACTGAGACACTTCCCCGTAGATACGGCGAGCCAAGAGTGCGTCCGGCCGTCGCGCTGCCGACGTCAGATCTCTGCCCGGCAATGAGTACTCCAGCTCTGGCGCCATCCCCACCTCTGCCAGCACCGTAGGCAACACATCTACCAAGCTTACTCGCTCCCCCACTCGCACGCCAGCGAATCTCCCTCCCGGAAACCGAATCACCAATACCACGCGCATGTCCTCCTGATTCAGATTCCAGCCGTGGTGCAGTGTGTCATGTTCCGCGAAGGATTCTCCATGGTCGGAGACGAGAATTATCAGCGCGTTCTCGTCGCGACCGGTGCGCCGGAGCATTTCGAGGAAATCCTCGAACCCTCGGTCGGCATCGAAGATCTCCCCATCGTAGAGGTCGAGCAGATGCGCGATGTCTTCATCCGATAGCTTGGGACGGAGAATGCCGACCTCTTCGCACGATTCCAGCGAACCGTCGCAGCGGCCGCTCAGCCCCCGGTCGAACCGGCGAAAGCTCCCCGGCCGGGGAGTATACGGGGCATGCGGCTCTACTGTGTGCAAGTACATGAAAACAGGCCGCTCTGGATTGTGTCTGGCCAGTATCTTACCGGCCATCATGTTCACCCATCCGGCAGTTGCCTGGTCGAGGAAGATGAAATCGTCGTAGCCCTGGTCGAATCCCAGGTCCGCCACTATGTTGCCGTTCGTGTTGATGCAGAACGTGTCGTACCCGGCCTCCTGCAGTATCTCTGGTAATAGCACCGGCCATTCCGCCAGTGCATCTGACTCATGCATAGCGCCGTGCACGCTGGCATATAGCCCGCTCAGCATTGTGGCCACGGAGGGCCGGGTCCAGGTGGCGGATGTCTGGGCCTGCTCGTACACCGTCGCCTGGGCCGCAAAAGCGTCGATCGCCGGAGAGGTGTCGCGCTCGTACCCGTAGCATCCGACGTGGTCTGCTCGCAGCGCATCGATGAGATAGATGAAGACATCCGGTGCGCGCTCAGGCGGCCGCCTTGGCAGGCGCACCGGGCCGACGGCATCACCTGTCTCAGCAGGCACGAAGGGCTCGAGTCGACCAGGCAGGTCGCTGGCGAGGACCGGTCTCGTGCGCACGCGCAGACGGGCCCCGCCGGGCACCCGCAGCACGTACCACAGTGTGCCCTTAGGTGCAAAAGCGAATCGCATCTGCCCGTCGCCGCCGGCCTCGAACGATCGCGGGCCGAGGGGCCCGACGTGTAATCCCATCTTGCTGCCCTGCCGCCACCCGACGAACTCCAGCGGCGTCGTGCCCCCCGCTTCGACCAACTCGAGTGTACAGGCCACATGACCCGTTGACCCGCCGCCCATTGCCCGTTGGCTCACTTCTCCACGCACCTCTAGGCGGACGAGCTGATCGGCCCACGGACCCAGGTCCAACTCGGCCTCGGCGACAGGACGGCGCTTGCCACGGGCGGAGAAGAGCGTTCGCGTCTGATACGCAGTGACCGGCCCGGCATCGTCGGTCGCGACGATCAGCGCGGCCGTCATCACTGAATCGGCCCAGGGCTTCGCCCAGAGAATCGCAGCAGCCGATGCACCGACCAGCACCGCCCCTGCCATCACCCACAGACCTCTGTTCCGGCGCACGCTCGCTTTCTTCACCGCACCAGCACTCTTTCTACGACAGCCTGGGACACCGCGGCAACTCGCAGCTTCACTTCACTATGATCACGCTCTTCTCCTGCGCTCCCGGCATCTGTCCGGCGGCTGCACCACGGCAGCGTTTCGGTGCTGTTCGCTCTGCGCAGGACGTCATGAGCGCCAATACCTATCATCATCAGCTCGCCGTCGAGTTCCGTACAGAAGTGAGCGAAGCGACTGGACAACACCGGGCATCTGCGGAATACTACCAGTCGGAAGCCCCAACGGAGAGCAGCATCGGTCAAGCTTGCCGCGATGATTCTTGTCACCGGAGGCACAGGATTCATAGGTCGCCATCTCGTCGCCCGCCTCGTGCAGGCGAACGAGGACGTGCGGGTGCTTGCGCGCACAGACGCCGAGGTGCCCGGCGCCGAGGTGATGCAAGGAGACATCAGAGATCTCTCATCGTTAGCCCTTGCCGCGCGCGGTTGCCGCGCCGTCGTCCACTTGGTGGGCATCGTTCGCGAGCGAAGAGGCGCGGCATTTCGACAGATCCACGTGCGCGGCACCGAGACCGTGCTGCGCGCATGTCAGGATGCTGGGGTGACTCGCCTGCTGCACGTAAGCGCTCTCGGAACACGCGCCGGTGCACGGAACCGCTATCACCGGACCAAGTGGGAGGCGGAAGAGCTCGTGCGGGGCTCGAGCCTGCAGGCGACCATCTTCCGCCCCTCGGTCATCTTCGGGGAAGGCAACTCCTTCATCCCCACTCTCCGCAGCCTCGTGCGCCGGATGCCGGTGATTCCCATAGTCGGCAGTGGCACCGCGCTCGTCCAGCCCATCTGGGTAGCCGATGTCGTTCAGTGCTTCGCGGCGGCTTTGGATGGCCTTGCGACTGCGGGCCACATGTACGAGCTGGGCGGCCCGGAGACGTACGGCTTCGAGCAACTGCTCGACCTGGTCTCTGGTGCTGAGGGAATCGACAAGCCGAAGGTGCACCTCCCCTTGCCGCTCGTTCGTCCTGCCGTTGCCGTACTGAGCCGTCTGGTTCCGGGATTCCCTCTCACATCCGATCAGTTGGCAATGCTGCGTGAGGACAACGTGTGCGACACCGCTCAGATGCGGCACACCTTTGGGATCGAGCCCGCGTCCATTCGCGACCACCTCTCCGACTGAGCGCCGCCGACACCTAAGCGAACTCTTCCGGATGCCTCCGCCTGAGCTCCGCAGCCGCCTCCCTTCGCCCGGTCGCCTTTAGGCGTTTGCAGTACTCGCGCAGCATGCCCCTAACGTGGTAGGGACCTCCCTCCCTCATGACCGTCCACAGCGGATCGCCCTCGGCGCGCATCGACTTCATCATCGCATCGTGCCATGCGTTGAGCCGCCCGACCGCGTCGCGACACACCTCCGGCTGCTGCTCCGCCAAGTCGCTCTGCTCGTGTGGATCGTCCACGACATCGAAGAGCATCTCGTCTGGGAACAGACGGAACCCGTCGTGGTACGTGCGCGCGTACAGCCACGGGCCGAGCCGCACTGACCGCTGGCAGACGTGGGCGCACTGGCTGAGCACCAGGTGGTCGCGCCCGCAATCCTCGCCCCTCAGCAAGGCCGGCGCGTAGCTCTGCCCATCCCAACTCTCGATTGGATCCCTGCCGAGCAGCTCAGCGAGAGTCGGCGCCAGATCGAGGTTGTAGTGCAGGCCGCGGTCCACGCCGCCCACCTGTCCGCCGGGCCAACGGACTACCATCGGAATCCGACACGTGGCATGGTCGGCAGTCGCATGCTCGCCGTAGATGCCCAGCTCCCCCATGTTCTCCGCGTGGTCCGCGGTAACGATGATTGCCAAGTCATCCAGCACGCCCTGCCCCTCCAGCGCGGCCAGCACCTGCCCGATGTGGTCGTCCATGTAGCGGATCCCGCAGTCGTAGCCGTCGATCATCTGCCGCAGATCCGCCATGTCCTTGATCTCACCGGGATAGCGAGGGTACCGCGGGTCGATCTGAGCGTCCCACATGGTGACCTCCCGCGCATTGTGAGGACCAACCATCTCGCGATGACTAGCAAGAGCTTCCTTTGTAAGCCATGCGGGCAGCGGGTCATCCGCGAACGGGTTCCCGAACTCGGCCGGCACCCGGTAGGGCGTGTGCGGGTCCCAGTAGTTGACGTGGAGGAACCAGTTGTCCTCGCCCGCATTGCGTTGTATCCAACGCAGGACCGTCGGTGTGATGTGCTCGGCCGACTCCATTCCCTGCATCCCAGTGTTGTGCATCTCGCTGAATCCGGCGTAGAACCACCAGGCCGAATGGCGCTCGGCGAAGGGGCTGATCGTTATCGTGTTGAATCCGGCCGAACGCAGGAACCCGGGCAAGCTCTCATCGTTCAGTCGGCTGGCGAACCCGCGCGAGGCCCCCTCGATTCTCATGTCGGCGGCGGTTCCCCCGTGGCCGACGATCCCGGTGTGAATGCCGAACTTACCGGTCATCAACGCCGCCCGCGAGGGAAGACATGGCGCGTCGGAGCAGTAGTAGTTCTCGAAAAGGAGCCCCTCCTTGGCCAAGCGGTCGATGTTGGGCGACGTGCTCCGGCCGTAGCCGTAGCAGCCGAGGTGGTCGGCACGAAGCGTGTCCAGATCGAGCATCAGGATCCTCATCGTCAGGGCCTCCCGTCTCAACAGATCTGGCCAGGCATTTCGCCCCGTCGATGTGCCGGGCCTTCTTCGACGCTTCGAGGGAAGGGCGTCAGTGCGCTCTCTTGCTCGAATCTACCGCCACCGGGACGACAGCTTCCATCCGCTCAGGCGCAAGACAGCTCCCGCCGGGCGCGATTGGCGGTCTGCCCCATGACGGGGCTGCAACATCGCCGAGATGCGCCACGCCTTTGGCCTCGAGCCCTCAGCCCGAACGGCTACGGGCATCAGGCCTATGCACCTGCCCTATGGATAGCTCACCCCGCCCACCGTGGCCGAAGCCAGCTCCTCCCAATACTCGCCGCCGAAGGGCCTTTCGTCTTCCTTGATCTGCCCCACTCCGTTCGCCCACCAGAAATAGGTGTGTAAGTCCTCCCCGCCGGCAAACTGGCATTCCACTTGCACTTCGAGCTTCATGCAGTTCGGGAAAGTCCCCGCCGGCACGGTGACATCCTCCAGCCCCACGAACTGATAGGTGCACACTACCGCGCCGGACGAGACGCTGCCCTGATAGAACGTGGAGCCCTGCGTGTCTCCGTCGCCGGGGTACAGACCATTCGGGAAGTACAAGCCTGGGTTGAACGTGCATGTGTCCTCGCCTGGATCATACCAGCCTCCCATTTGCACCCCGTCAGGCGCAGACTGCCAGTAGACGATATGCCCATCAAGGGAGACCAGGCAGGAGTATTCCTGGCCCCACAGCATCTCCGTGCCTGACACGGCCCTTGTGTCTTCACCGTAGCTGGTGTCATACGTCCACTCGTCCCCCTCGGCCAACGGGTAGTAGTCCGTGACATCCCAGCCCTCGGCCGGGTACTGCACGCCACCAACCGTGGCCGACACCAGCTCCTCCCAGTAATCGACCCCGAAGGGCCTGGAGTCCTGCTTGACCTCGCCAACGCCCTTGGCCACCCACATATGGAACTGCATATCGTCCCCGCCTGGAGCCTGCACGTGGATCTCCAGCTTCATGCAGTCGGGGAAAATGCCCGCTGGCACCGTGACACCCTCCACGCCCACGAACTGGTAGCTCCACACTCCCTGGCCCTGAGCGACTTCATCCAAATAGACCGTGAAGTCGTGGGTGCCTTCATCACCGGCGTCGAGACCATTCGCGATATACAAAGCGGGGTCAAATGTGAACATGCCGCTCCCCGGGTCATACTCCCCACCCCATCGCAATCCATCCGCCGCTGCCTGCCAGTACATGATGTCGCCGTCATCATCAACCAGGCGCGTGTACACTTCACCTCCGAGTGTTTCCGTGCCCGACACCGTGTTGGTGAATGGACCATCGGTGCTGCTATACGTCCATGTATCGCCTTCTGCCAAGGGCCAGTAGTCCGTGACATTGTACGGCTGGGGCGGCATGGGCAGCTCGAAAGCACGGCATATGAAGACCGCCATCTGGTCCCGGGAGCACACATACTCGGGGTGATATAGTCCGTCGGGATACCCCTGGGTCATCCCCTCGCCCAAGATGTACTGGATGTGCTTGCGGGCCCAGAAATCACACGCCACGTCGGGGAAAGGAGGTTCCTCGCATGGAGGATCCGGCACTTGGTCTTCGCCCCCACACATCGCCCGGGCAAGGAACACCGCCATCTGGTCGCGCGAGACGACCCAGTCAGGATGATAACCGTCTTCGTACCCGCTCACCACCGCCTCATCCACACAGTACACAACGTGCTTGCGCGCCCAGAAGTCACAAGCCACGTCAGGGAAGGGGGCCACCGTGCACTCGGGATCAGGCACCTCCGCCTCTCCCCCACACATCGCCCGGGCAATGAACACCGCCATCTGGTCGCGCGAAACGACCCACTCCGGATGATAGCCATCTTCGTACCCACCGGCCACTTCTGCATCGCAGACGCCCTGTACATAGCACCACGCCCAGTGCCACTTGGGGACATCCGAGAACTCGGCCGCAGCTCCCCTTTGCGCCGGCACCAGAACGGCTGACACACACAGCAAACCAACCATAGCAATTCGCAACGCACCGGTCACCGTTGACCTCCTCTGATACGAGCTCACATCACCTACGCCCATCCGCTTCACATAGCTAGGCGAGCACGCCGACTCAACGAGGTAACTCAGCGGAAAGGCCCTGTCTTCTGGTTTCCATAGAATCGGTCAGCACTCCTTATCTGTGCGGTCGTCGGCTGGCCGGCAAAGGGGTCTAGAACCCGCGCAGCCGCTCGATCGCCTCCGCCAGCCTCGCGCGATGCTGATGGATCGGCTCCGGCGTCGTGGTGAAGTGCGTGAGGCCGGTGCATACCTCGGGCGGCACTTCGAGCAGCTTCTCTGCCTCTCGATAGACCGAGGGATCAGCGCCCGACCCCCTGAGCCGCGCGATCTCCTCCTCCAGCAGCCAGAAGTACTCGTAGTCCTCGATTCCATCTCTCAGCAGTTCCCATCGAATCGACGGCACCGGACCGCCGAGGTGCTTGCTCTTGTCGTTCGCCGGATCGCGGTTGGGCGGATAGAAGAACCGCCCGTCCCCGTTGCCCCAGGGATTCCTGACCCCGGCCGCCGTGCTATAGCCCGATGTCCAGCTCATCGCATCCTCCCACGGATTCTGAATCGCCGGCTCAGGGTAGGCGGCATGGGATGTCCAGTAGTTCGTCTGCCACACGAGGATCCCGTCCAGCCCGTACTTCCAGGTCTCCCACAGCCATAGACGCATCTCGGTGCCGTGGTGGTCGAGAAAGAGCGTGAAGTAGGGCGCCTTTGGCCCGGTGCACAGATACCACCACATCTCCTCCCCCGCCGCCTTCCGCTCTCGCACAGATTCTTCGTCGAGCATGTAAGTCGGAATGCACCACAGGTCAACTGCACCGTACAGCTCGGGCGTTGGCTGCTCCGTCAGCATCCGGGTGAGCTTGGGCCCCGCCCGGCGAATGAGCTCCATCCCGTCTCGCACAAACTCGTAGTCCCTCTCCGCCGGCTCGTCGAACCAGTAGATGTAAGCTCTATCCAGCCATCCCCGCGCTTCCAGGTGATCCTGCACCGCCCGCACGTAGCGCGTGAAGGCGGCTTCATGCTCCGGAGTGCCCTGCTCGAACCCCGCGATGTTGCCGAGACGTCGAGAGTGAAAGGTCCCGCCCCCCAGCCCTTCGAGGCCCAGCACGAAGCTGTTGAACCCCAGCTCATCGAGCGCATGGCGAGCGCTTTCGTCGAACGCGGCAAAATCCAGTTCCGGCTCTATCCCACCTGCCGATGACTCCCGCCAGTCCACGCCGATCGCCGCCCCAACAGAGTACGGCGCTACCCGGTGCTCGGCGAAGCTGCGCAGATACAGGTCGAGAACCTCTGCCTGTTCGGCCTCCGTCTCCAGATTGTGATACCGCGCAATGCCGCTCGACCACAGACCGAATCCGCTCCGGACATGAGTCTCCTCCGGCAGATCGAATCCCCACACATGCACTTGCAGAGGAACGCGCCAGGATCTCTCCTCTGTGGCGATCTCTATCTCTCCCAGATAGTCGCCCCCTGGCGTACCGGATGGGATGTGCACGGTGATCCAGAAGGGCTGGTTTCGCCCGGCCTCCAGCGCTGTCGCCTCCGTATGCAGCGGCAGCGGATCGGGCCAGTAGCCCACGGATCCGACCTCGTCTGTCGGCCGCGCGACAAGCAGGTATTCCACTGTCCGGATATCCACCTCCGACGCGGGAATCCGCGCGCCCGACTCTGTCACTAGGTCGCTCACCGAAAGCCGACACTCGCGCAGAGATTCCCGGGGTGTGAGCACCAGTTGGGCCGCTTCGTACTCGTTCCCGGCCGCGCTTATCTGCACCGCCGAGCCCATCCTTTCGGGCGCAGGACGGCGCTGGCTCACCTTCCATTCCGGCTCACACCACCAGACAGCCATCTCCGGATCGTCCGCGAGGAGCTGCCCGCCCCGGGCGTCATACAGGGGTGACACCCGGAACTCAGACTCGACCTCCCACAGCGTCTCCCCGCTTGCCGCCTCTAAGCAGCGGATGCTGAGCGCGTGGTCGCCGCTCGCGTCTATCCGATACGGTAGGACGACCCGAGATGGCACACCGGCCGGGAGAGAGACTCGCTGCTGAGAAAGGGCGACAGGCGCGCCGTCTCTCTCGACGGCTACGCTCATGAGCACCGCGCGCCGCACGCCCCGGCTCTCCAGGAGCAACTCCACCGCCGAGTCCCCCCCAGGTATCAAGTTCCCAACATCCTGCACCTCGACGTCGAGCCCGTCAGTCTCACGCAGCAGCGCGAAGTACTGCGTTCCACCGACTGCCGTGACCACCGATCCGGCTTCCTGCAGCCGACACCCGTATTCATACCCGTCCACCTGCAGCGCTGACCCCTCAGTCGACCGAAGTCGTATCCACACCTCCCGCGCAGGCAGCACCTCAGCCGGCACAGGAAAGCCGACTCGCTTCACCCCGCTCACCTCCCCCACCTTCGCCCACTCCTCTCCGTCCCTGCTGGCCTCGATGACGAGCGCGCCCCGTTCCCACCAGTTGACCGCCACCTCCACCTCCGACTCTGCGTGCCGCAGTCTCCCCACCCGGTGTCGGTACACGACCTCCTCTGCATCGCCGAACACCCAGCGGTTGCTGTTGAAGCGCGCGTCGAACCGTTTGAGGCAGCGAAACCCCGTCGTTCCCAGCCCGCTCAGCCGGTGCTCTGCCGTATACCTGCCGGCCTGCACGCTCTCCCCCTCGCCCAGCGGAAGGTTCAGCCCTTCCGGTCGCCGCTGTACCGCGAATGCCGGTCTGAAGTCAACCTGATCGAAGAGGACTGTGCCCTTAACATGCCACTGCCCGAGCCGAAAGAACGAATCAATGAGAACGGCGTCGGGAGTGCGGAGGAAGAAGGCGTGCTTCTGCCATTCTCTTGGCGGATTCGCGTCCCGGTTGACCCAGTCCAGCCCTGCTATCGCCACGCCCCCAATCGCCTGCGGGCCTCGCCGCGCCCAGTACGAGACATGGTAGAAGCGGTCCGGCTCCAGGCTCACGCCCGCGACCGGGGCCCACCAAGTGGAATCGTCTCCCATCCCCGTGATGCCGACGCACGACTCGCCGTCGTAAGCGTCCGACTCCCTGCCCCCGGCGCCGACGGTGGATACCTTCCACCCCGCCGGTCCGGTCTCGCCCGTCTCGAAGGACCGGTTAGGCAGCATCTCCGTCGATTTCCCCTCCGCCCCGGCGGGAACCAGAAACGACACCACAAGAACTGATGAGACAGTGATGGCCAACAGCGTTCTCATCATCTCAGATCTCCCTTCCCGGTTGGTCTGCCAACCAGGCGACACTCGCGCGAACGTGTATCCCGGTAACGGTTCGAGGTCATGTCAGTCCTGCCCTCCCGGCCCTGCCCGCGCGTCTCGCGCCATATTCGGCCACTCCCGAAACCATGAGCGTTTCTCCGCCCCAACGGCCGCTCGTCAGGAGCAGGACTTCACGGGCCAGCGCGCCAATAACACAGAAGGCGGACGCTGAGTGTAGGCGTCTCCGCGCCAGATTCCGGAGGAGCTAACAAGTGAGCGAAGCGCAGTCCGGCCCTGCCGATCCGAGAACCTATGGACGAGAGCTGAAGGGAGAGGCCCTCGACCAACTCGCAGTCAACACCATCCGTGCCCTCGCCATGGACGGAGTTCAGAAGGCCAAGTCCGGCCATCCAGGTATGCCCATGGGGATGGCCGACGCTGCCTATGTTCTCTGGGCCAAATTCCTCCGCCACAGCCCCTCCGACCCCGAGTGGCCCGACCGGGACCGCTTCGTGCTCTCCGCCGGCCACGGCTCCATGCTCCTCTACGCCCTGCTCCATCTCTCCGGCTACCCCCTCACCCTCGACGACCTCAAGCAGTTCCGCCAGTGGGAAAGCCGCACGCCGGGCCATCCCGAACACTGGTGTACTCCCGGCGTCGAAACCACCACCGGCCCCTTGGGGCAAGGATTCGCCAACGGTGTGGGCATGGCCCTCGCCGAGCGCATGCTCGCCGAGGCATTCAACCTTGACGGCGAGGTCATCGTCGATCACTACACCTACGGCATCGTCAGTGACGGCGACTTGATGGAGGGCCTCTCCCATGAAGCCGCTTCCATCGCCGGCCATCTGGGCCTGGGCCGACTCATCTATCTCTATGACGACAACCACATCACCATCGAGGGAAACACCGACCTCGCCTTCAGCGAAGATGTCGCTCGCCGTTTCGAGAGCTACCACTGGCATGTCCAGCAGATCGACGGGCACGACCGAGAGGCGATCGCAAAGGCTATCGAGACCGCGCAGCGAGAGCCTGAGCGGCCCAGCATCATCATCTGCCGCACCCATATTGCGTACGGAAGCCCCGGCAAACAGGACACGGCTGACTCCCACGGCGCCCCTCTGGGTGAAGACGAGGTGCGCGCCACCAAGGAGCACCTCGGCTTCCCGCCCGAACCCCTCTTCTTCGTCCCCGACGTAGTGCGCGAGCTGCTCGTCACTCGACAAGAACTGGATGAGGCGGCCATCGCCTGGAAAGAGCGCTTCCGACGCTGGCGCGACAAGCGCCCCGAGCTGGCCAAGCTGTGGGACACCCGCATGTCCGGCGAGCTTCCCAAGGGCATTCACGAGCGCCTTCCCCAGTTCGAGAACGGCAAGGCCATCGCCACCCGCAATGCCTCCGGCGAGGTGCTCCAGGTCCTCAGCGCCGAGATCCCGGGGCTGGTCGGAGGCTCCGCCGACCTCGCCCCCTCCACGAAGACCCTCATCAAGCAGGAGACGGCCGTCAGAAGAGGCGCCTATGCCGGGCGCAATATCCACTTCGGGGTGCGCGAGCACGCTATGGGCGGCATCCTCAACGGCATCTCCGTGCATACAGGATTCATCCCCTACGGCGGCACCTTCCTCGTCTTCGCCGACTACATGCGACCATCCATTCGTCTCGCCGCTATGATGGGGCGACCGGTCATCTACGCCTTCACCCACGACAGTGTCTTTGTCGGCGAGGACGGCCCGACCCACGAGCCTGTGGAGCACGTTGCTTCGCTCAGGACCATCCCCAATCTCACCGTCATCCGTCCTGCCGACGCAGCCGAGACAGCTATTGCCTGGCTGGCCGCGCTCGAGCGCCAGACCGGCCCCACAGCTCTTATCCTCACCCGCCACAACGTGCCCGTACTTGACCGCAGTAAGCTGGCCCCTGCCGACATGCTGCGCCGGGGTGGATACGTGCTACTCGATGCTCCGGATCCGGAGCTCATCCTTATCGCCTCTGGCTCCGAGGTTCACATATCTCTGGACGCTGCTCGCTCGCTGGCCGACGACGGCCGTCGAGTCCGGCTGGTCAACCTGGCGAGTTGGGAGATCTTCGAAGAGCAGCCCGAAGCTTACCGGCTCGAGGTCCTCCCCCCTTCCGTACCTCGCCTCGCGGTGGAGGCCGGTGTTACATTCGGCTGGGAGCGCTACGTCGGCGATCGAGGCGAGATCCATGGCATCGATCGTTTCGGAGCTTCTGCGCCGTGGGAACTCATCGCGGAGAGGTTCGGGTTCACTGCGGAGGCCATAGCGCAGAAAGCGCGCCGCCTGATCTCTGGGCGCTGATCGGCGCTGGAGGCAAACGATGGTCCTGCCGCTCCTGTGGGTGCTGCTGGCGGCCCTCGCGCTGGTGCTGTCGTGGACCACTCACTCCGCGGGATTCGCCTGGGTGGGTTACCTCATGCTTGCCACCTGGCTGTTCGGACTGTTGGCCGCGCGTCTGGCGCAGCGAGGGCTGGTCGTCGCTCGGCGCCTCTCGGCCGATCGCGTGCCGTTCGGGGGAGAAGTGGACGTCGAGGTCACAGTAGCTAACCGCGGCCGGTTTCCGGCTCTCTGGCTCGCCGCCTCCGAAGCCTTGCCGGCAGGTCTCCCAATGACTGGGGTGCGAGGCCAAGTGGGCCCGGTGGCAGGCCGGGGACAGTTCCTCTTTCGCTACACTCTCCACGGCGCCCGGCGCGGGTACTACCAGATCGGGCCCACAGTCCTGCGTACCGGCGACCTCTTCGGCCTCTCCCAGCGAGAGCGCTCGGGGGCAGCGCCCGACCGGCTGATCGTGTTTCCGCAGATCGTTCCCATCGGACACACTCGTATGCCCTCGCGTCGCCCAACCAGCGAAGTGCGGGCCCGCCAGCGTGCTCTCGAGGATCCAACCCACGTGATCGGCGTCAGGCCCTACCAGCACCGGGACGGCCTCCGCCGCGTCCACTGGCGCGCCACTGCTCACACGGGCCGACTTCAGTCCAAGCTCTTTGAGATCTCTGCTCAGGTAGAGACCACGCTTGTGCTGAACCTGAGGCGCCGCGACTACCCAGACTCTCCCACGGATGCCCAAGAGGCGGCCGAGCTGGCAATAGTCGCCGCCGCCTCAACTGCCCGGCACATTCTGGACCACCGCCAGCGCGTCGGCCTGCTGGCACTCGGTGGCGATCCGGGTCTCGACAATCCTGACGGCGCCTCCCGCGTGCGCCCCGGCCGCGGACGCGAGCAACTGACTGCAATCCTGTCCGTCCTGGGCAGGCTCGAGCTGGGAACCTCCGATGACCTCGCCGAGGTCCTGAACCGCGAGAAGGATACCCTGGCCTGGGGGTCGCTGGTCGCCATCATCACGCCGAGCCTGACGGACCGATCTCTCGCCGCCATCCTGAGCCTGCGTAAGGCCGGCTTCGAGACCGGTGTCGTCCTCGTTGGCCGAAAGCCGCCTCGCGCGGCTGATGCCGAACAGCTCGCAGCGCTGGGTGTCGCGGCTGCCCGCGTTGTCTCGGAGGCCGATATCCGTGACCTGGGCCTCTAGCGATCAAACCTCCCGACAGCGCTTCCGGATCGAGTTCTGGTCCTGGGCGACCTGGCTGGTCCTCGCCGTTGTCTCCTATCCCGCTGTGGTCCTGATCTGGACTGCTCCCCGCGCCGGCTTGGCGGGAGGTCTGGCGGTCGGCCTCTTTCTGCTGTTCGCTGCCAGCCTGGGCTATGCCGAACGGAGCGAGCTCAACCGCTGGTTCTGGCCAGCGGGATCCGGCCTGGCCGTTGCCAGCATGGTGGCCGTGCTCGCCTTTGCCACTGATGGGACAACCCTGGGAACGGCCCTCTTCTGTGGCTTCACCGTGGCGTGCGAGATCATCTTCATCTGGCACTTCCTTCCTTGGATCGTGCGTGACGCCGGTGTGCCTTCCGGCCACACGGGTTTGCAGTTCGTGCCCAGAGGCGCACGATCGCCGGTCCGCGTCCGAGCCGCCCTTGGCCTGGTGCTCCTGCTCGCCTTCCTTCTCTTCGGATTGGGCGCTCTATGGTCCCGCGGCGAGAGAGGCGTTCCCGCTCCCACCGGCTGGCTGATCGCCCTCGCGCTTGTTTCCTTCACCCTCATGTTCGTCGAGCGCATGAGCTTATTCGAACACTCCGCGCGGCATGGGAACCTTGTCATGGCTGCCGGCTGCTACCGAACGTGGATTAGGAATGGCCTCGCGCTCCTGGTCCTCGCCGCCATCCTTGCGGCAGCTCTCCCCTGGAGGCCCTCGCCCAAGCGCAGCGACACAGCTCGAGTCGGCAGCGCGACGGTGGCGACGCCGGCACTGCCTGCCCCTCGCACGTCGGGCCCGCGTGAGGCCTTAGAGCAGGCCGCCGCGGCCGTCAAGCAAGTGGCCACCGCAGCACTCGCGGCGCCCAGGGCCGTTCTCGCCCTATGGCTGCTCCTACTCCTGCTTCTCCTCGCGCTGGTGCTCGTCTGGGGATTCCGAAGGAGCCGGGCCGCCGAGCGGCTCGTGTGGCTGCTCAGATGGGTGCTATTCGCGGCCGCGCGGCTCTGGCGGCGATTCATCGCCTCTCTTGCCCACTTTCTCCCGGCGCCGCTCCCAGCGCCCGGCGGGAAGCCAGCCGCCGCGAGAGAGGAGCCTGCCGATCCCCTGTTCGACTTCTTCGAGGACGCCGAAGCCCTCGCTGCTCTCTCGCCGCGCGAAGTAGTGATTCGCACTTACCACCTGCTGCTCAACTTCGCGGAGATGCTGGGGCATGGCCGTCGCCTGGGCCAAACGCCTCTCGAGTATGCTGAGCAGCTTCAGGAGGAAGCTCCCGTTGCAGCCGAGTCTGTGCTGGCACTCACCTGGGCCTATGCTGGAGCAATGTACGGCGGCGACCGTGCTGTTCTCCCGGATCCCAGCGCCGTCCGCCGCGCCTGGAATCGCGTGAGCGCGGCATTGACCACCGGGGCCTCCCCCGAGCACATCCTCCTGCGGCGCCGGGCCTACCTAGCGACACGCGCCTTGGATGACGCCGGCTAGGTGGCAACACTCTCCCCAAGTCGATGACCGCCTGCTGCGTCACTCTCTTTCCACCACCCTCCAAACAAGGATCGACGCCATCTCGGGTCGAATTCGCGTCTATACTTGGGAGGCCAGGGGCTATCCTGCGTCGCGGGCGATTCCCCCAGCAGTCCATATTCACTGCAGGAGAGGCAATAATGGTGGAGTTGACGGACCGCGACCGCGATATGTTCAAGCGACAGATTCAGATACCGGGCTTCGGGGAAGAGGCTCAGCTAAAGCTGAAAAACTCATCCGCCCTGGTCACCCGCGTGGGCGGGCTGGGCGGACCGGTCGCCCTGTACCTCGCAATGGCAGGCATCGGCAAGTTGATCCTCGCGCATTCAGGGAAGCTGACCTGGTCGAACCTCAATCGCCAGATCCTCATGCGATACGACGGTGTCGGCAAGCCGCGCGTAGATTGCGCGACCGAACTCTTCGAGCGATTGCATCCCGAATGTGACGTAGTCGCGGTTGCTGAGGACACCAACGAAAGCACCGCGCGCGAGTGGGTCTCCCAGGTAGACGTTGTCTGCGACTGTCCTCCCAGCTTCGAGGAGCGCTACGCGGTGAACAAAGCCTGCGTCGATCTTCGCAAGCCTATGGTAGAGGCCGGCATGTACGGGATGGAGGGAACTCTGACTACCGTCATCCCCGGCGAGACGCCCTGCCTCGCCTGCCTCGTCCCCGAGAAGCCCGAGTGGTGGGAGACCTACGGCTTTCCCGTGCTTGGCGCAGTCTCGGCGGCCCTGGGATGCCTCGCCGCGCTCGAGGCCATCAAGGTCGTGACGGGCTTTGGCGAGCCGCTCAAGGGACAGATGCTCTCCTATGATGCCAACGCCATGGACTTCTACAAGTTCCCAGTAGAGCGGCGGGCGGACTGCGCCGTCTGCAGCCATCTTTGAATCGCATCTCCACATCAACTCATATGAGCGCTAAACGAGCCCCCAAGAGGGCCCCGAAAAAGACGCGGAAAAAGAGCGCCGCGCGAGCCAAGCCCGCGGCAAAACCGAAGGCGCGCACAGCATCCCCGACGCTTCGGCCGCTGCCCGTCTACGAGTTCGAGGCCGGCGGGCTGCGGGGCTACGCTCGTCTGGCCGATCCGGACCGGGGTCTGGAGTTCTCCGCCTTCCCCGACGGCAACGCCCTCTTTGTGCCCTGCAAGGATGTCCTCTCGCTCCGACACTATCTTTCCCGCGGGGAAGGCGGGCTGCTCATCCCGCGTGAAGAGGCCGTCTGCAACGGAAAAGTTGACAAACAAGCGGTAGTCTTTCAGTACGACCAATCCCCGAAGTGGCCCGTCGCCGCCACTGCCCGGTACGACCTTCTCGCCGAGGGCGGAGTGGACGTCACCTTTGCCTTCACCCTGGCCAAGGGACGGCAGGGCTTTGAGGCGGGCGTCGAAACCGTCATGCCCAGAATGCACCAGTCTACTTACGTTCACGCGGGCGGCCGATGGGTCCATGCCAGCGCAGGCCCGCGGCTCCAGCGCTTTTACCCTCGGAACATGGGGGCGGCCGAGCTTATCGCCGACGGACGCTGGAACGGACTCCGCATGGCCGGCATCGGGCTTTCCGTCGAGCCCCAGGGCTACGACTATCCCATGCTTGTCGTCTGGGAATCCAGCACGAGCTGGGCGCTGGCTTACATGGCGCTCACGGACGAGTGCAGCTCAGTCTGGGTCAACGGGGCCGATCGTTCTCTCGGACTGGGCCTTGTCGGCTCCGACATCAAATCAAGATCCACCGCTACCTGTCGCCTCCGCGCGCTCCTGTGTCAGGCCGCCCAGCTCGACGACGTCTTGCCCTACTACCGGGAGTTCGTCCAGGAAGCGCGAACTACGCGGAAGAGATAGCGCCCCCTGACGACCTGACAGCCTCGCTCGCCGCACCCCCAAGCGAAACGGCCTGGCCAGCCACGACTTCAACAGCGCGCGAGCTTGCCGTCTTCCCCGGGCGATTGCTGAATGCGCCCGAGGACGCTTTCCCCGTGTCACTTCCGGTTGCCGAGACGACGGCCTGAGACCGGCCGGGAACGGAAATGGATCAAATGGGTAGAGCACCGGCAGTCGCTGGAACCGAACCGGGGAGCAACGACCTCGGCCCCTGGCAGAGATAGGATGCGGCCGTTTCGCGCACACTCCGTCTTGCGCCTCGTTGCGATTGGCACAACCTCGACCAGCTCTGCCCGCTGCAGCAAGTAGTCGATGTGCCAGCGCACCTTCTTCCGCTGTCGCCGGTGGCGCGCCAGCCGCCCCTCCAGCCCGTTCATCGCGCTCCCCGTGTACACATAGTAGCCGGCCGGGAAAGCGAAGCGCCCGAGCCGGCCCACGCGCAGAACGGTCGGCCTCGCCAGGCGGAGCACCAGATGATAGACCCCCGGCGTATGCTGCCGCCTCACACGAAATGCACTCCCAGTTCAGTGTGAATAGTCTCTCCCGCCCTCGCCTCGAGTCTGCCCCGCACGTGCCTGAGTGCGACCAGTGGCCCGGCAGCGCTCACCCCAGCATTAGCATGGATGCTCCCTTCCGGCTCCAGAGAGAGTCGGGCACCTGCGCCCCGGTGCCATGTCTCGAACCCGCGCTCCGATGAGTACCGCAGCGTGCGGAACAGGAAGTTGGCAGGGACGAAACTCGAGAACGTGCATCGCCGGCGAAACTTGATATCGTCCCGGCACACGAAGCCCTTATCTCGGAACTCGAAGCTCCGCACATGGGACACTAGGCGAGAAGTCCCGGCCAATCCAGCATCGGTGAGACGATACCGCAGCCGATCCCGAAATCCGTAGCTCTGCCCGCTTGCGAGCACTCCGTAGGGAAGCGGCATGCTCTCCGGCGCGACTTGTTCTCCCTCCAACCCATAGCATGGGAACAACGACTCACCCCGGAAGCAGACATAGGGAAACGCAAGATCATTGGTCGGGGCGCCGCCGGGCTCCGCCAGCACTGCGGTATAGGCCGCCTTCTCCCAGCGACCCAGCCAAGATTCCGATCTCCCCAACTTCGACGGTCCTAGCCGCATCACGTCGAGCTGCGCGGCCTTCAGAAGGAAGCATCCCAGAAAAGGCAGATAGTCGGCATACCGGTTGTAGCTATACCAACCCGGAAGAGAGGGGTCCGGGGCCCACGGCTCCGCCGGCTCGCCTTCGCGCACCACCAGGGGAAACGAGCCGTCCCCCCTCTGAAACATCAGCAGCCGGCGAAACACCTGGTCGGCTAGCTCCGCAAATCGCTCCTCCCCGGTTAGCTCCACCGCCGCTTCCAGCAGGTACAACAGTGCCCCGTATCCGAAGATCTGGTGCTGGCCGCGTCCGACATAGAGGCCGTCCCCGTTCGGCAGGATGAATCCCGCCATCGAGCTCGCTGCTCGCACCGCCGCCCGCCCCGCCCAGCGCACGCCGCGTTGCCGCCACAGATCGGCAAGCAGCGCCCCGCAGAAAGCATGGTAAGCGAATGATCTGACACCTGGCCGATCCGCGATGAAGCCCCCTCTCCCGTAACGCGCCAGCGCCGCCCGCGCCTCCAGAGTCGAGCGCGCAGGTGAGAAGCAGGGGCCCTGCCGAGCGCGACAGACGGCCCTCAACAGCATCCAGTTCGCCGAGTGCCTTCCCCCGAAGCGAAGCCGCCGGATCACGCCGTCCACGGGGCCCGGGCCGAGGCGTTCTCGGGACTGCAGCAGGGCATAGATGTTGAACTCCCCGTGAGTGTCCGGGGGGCTGGTCTTCATCCTGTGCCAGGCGCGATCGAGTTGCTCTACGAACTCCACCCCGAAGTCGGTCCACAGCCAGAGCGCGAAGGAGACGCCATAATTGCTCGGACCCGGGAAGTCGCCGTCACGCCGCTGCCGCTCCGCCAGGTAAGCCGCAATCGTCCTCGCCACCGCTGTATACTCATCCCGCCGGGGCATACCGGTGTCTACTACGCCGCCTTCTGCCAGCCCCCTGTCGCGCAGCGCCTGGAGGAGCGATCACCGCGCGAGCGAAACATACCGCCAACAGTCCAACCTTAGACGGGATGGAGTTACCCCGAAGGAGGCAGCCCATGTCGGCGGACCGCTGGTTCGCGCGCTGCAACGACACCCTTGAGCGCATTCGCACCACTCAACTGGACGCCATCGAAAGGGCGGCCGAGCTCGTCGCCCGGACCGCGGAGGCCGGGGGCGGACTCCACTTCTACGACACCGGCCACTGCTCCCGCGAGGCCATCCACCGCGCCGGCGGCCTCTGCATGATGAAAGAACTGAAGTTCTCCCTAACCGTCAACAGCGATCCCGCGCCCAGGCGCGCCCAGCAAGTGTCCGAACGCGACCGGGCCACCCGCGACGCCGCAGAGGAGAAGCTCGCCGCGCTCGCCCTCGACCGCAGCGCTCTTGTCCCTGGCGATCTCCTGCTCGTGAGTAGCGTCTCCGGTAGATCCGCCGCCCTCGTGGAACTCGTCACCGCGGCCCAGCGCATGGGCGTGACCGTAATAGCCATCACCAACGTCACCTACAGCAGCGAAGTGCCTAGCCGACACTCCAGCGGGAAGCGGCTTTTCGAAGTCGCCGACCTGGCCATCGACAACTGCGGAGTTGTTGGCGACGCGGCTCTGAATGTGGAAGGAATTGATACGGGAGTTGCGCCCACCTCGGGGGTGGCCTTCTGCTATATTGTGTGGGCATTGGTGTCTGAGGCGGTTGTGCGGATGCTTGCGCGGGGACTCGAACCCCACGTCTACCGGTCCATCAACCTGCCGGATGGCGACGAATTCAACCGCCGCTCCGAGGCAGCCTACCACGAGACTGGACTCTAGGGGACGTCGTTGATGTGGGTCGACCACTATTTTGACCTCTTGATCGCCAAGTTGGGAAAGGTCAGGTCCCAGGAAGCGGAGGCTATTGCCAAGGCTGCTGGCGCCGCGGCCGATACCCTGGCTCGGGGCGGCATGATCTACGTTTTCGGCTGTGGCCACAGCGCTGCCCTCAGCATGGACATCTTCTACCGCGCCGGCGGCCTGATCATGGTAGAGCCCATCTTCGGCGACATGGTCCTCCTCAATCACCGTCCCGTTACCGACACCAGCGAGTGGGAGCGGAGGGAGGGTTACGCGCTGGAGCTCTTCCAGGAATCGGGGGCCCGCTCCGGCGATATCATCATCGTGCTCTCCACCAGCGGCCGCAACGCCGCCCCCATTGACATGGCGCTGGCCGCCAAGGAAGCGGGCCTGACGGTCATCGCACTGACCTCGCGCGCCTACGCCGACCCATTTCCGTCTCGCCACTCCAGCGGGAAGCGACTTCACGACACAGCCGACATCGTGATCGACAACCACGTCGACGCAGGCGATGCCGCCATCTCCCTCCCAGGGCTGGAGCAGAGAATGGGGCCCACTTCAACCGCCCTCGGATCGGCCATTCTCCAAGCACTCGTCGTCGAAACCGCGGCCCAGCTGCTAGCCCGCGGCGTGGTGCCGCCCGTCTACATGAGCGCCAACATACCGGGAGGCGACGACCACAACCAAGAGGTGCTCGCCCGCTTTAGAGACCGAATTCGCTTTCTGTGACGCACAATAACCTCGGGGATTCGCATATGGCCGAAGAACGCGCAACCATCCACTTGGTCCCACACTTTCAGTATCACCCTGTGGGGACAGAGGACCAGCGAACCTATACCTGCCGTGCTTTCGAGCTCGTTCAGGAGTACCTGGAAGCCTGTCGCCGCGACCCCGGCTACCATCTTCTGCTGTCCGAACTCGATTACTTGCAGCCCCTTTTCGCCGCTCACGGCGAGCACCGCGACTTCCTGCGCGAGCTCGTATCCGACGGGCGCCTCGAAACCAGCGGCGCTTACAGTCAGCCCAATGAAATGTGCCTTCAGGGCGAGGCTATCATCCGCAATATCCTCTACGGCCGCCTCTACCAGGAGGGACTACTCGGCGCCAGTCCCACCGTCTACCTTCCTCTCGACGCCTTCGGCCACTGCCTACAGCTCCCCCAGATTGCCGCCAAATCTGGATTTGAGGCAATCATCTGGTCCAAGGACATCGTCGGTGCTCCGCCCCTGTGCTACGCTCTCGCCCCCGACGGCACCGCACTTCTGCAGAAGCGAGAGCCCCATCCCTTCCGGCCCGAGAGCTTCGAGGAGCTACTCGACACCGCCGCCAACGGCCTTGAGAATCAGGCCCAGCTCGGCCTTCGCCATGACCTCCACTTCCTCGGCGGCGACATGGCGAAGGCCCCACTATGGCTTGCCGGCCGCTCCCACGATCTCGCCGCCCGCGACCCAATACTCCTGCTCAGCACCCCAGGCCAATACCTGAGTCGTGTCAAGCCCGAGGCCCAGTTGCGCAGCGCCGTCATCCCTGTCCTCGGCCGCGACTTCTACTGGTACCACATGGGCGCCCTCGTCACCCGGGCGGAACTCAAGATCGCGAATCGGCTCGCCGAGAACCGGCTCCTCAGTGCAGAGAAGTGGGCCACCCTCGCCTCGCTGCTCGGCGCCCGCTACCCCGACCACGCGCTCGACAAGGCCTGGCGCCAGGTCCTCTTCGGACAGCACCACGACGCTGTCTCCGGCACCTCCTCCGACGTGTCCTTCCTCGATCTCCTCGCGGGCTATCGCGAGGCGCTCGATCTTGCCACTGGCGTGGAAGAGAACGCTCTCTCCTACCTGACCCACCGGATGGACACTGCGGGCGCCAAACGCGCGCCCCGAGACGGTGTCGCGCTGGTCGTCTTCAACTCTCTCAGCTGGCCGCGAACCGATGTCTGCCGAGCGCGCGTGGCACTCGACGGTCCCCTCGTCTCCGGTTTCAAACTCATAGACGAAGGGGGGCACACGGCGCCATGCCAGCTGACCGCTCGAGCTGCCGAAGACGGAGCGCCGTGGGCCGAAATCGCATTCATCGCCACCGATGTGCCTTCCCTGGGCTACCGCACTTATTACCTCGAACCCGCATCCCAACTGCCGCCGGAAGGCGAGCGCGGCGACACCGACAGCCCCACCATCGAGAACGAATACCTCGCCTTGCGGGTCGATCCCGCCGCCGGCGGCGGCCTCACCAGCATCTATCTCAAGTCCGCTCGGAAAGAGCTGCTGAATCCGGGCGCCGGCCCTGCCAACGAACTGATCGCTCTCGCGGAGCAATCCGACCGGGAGAGGGCGCCCTGGGAGCTTCTCACCACCGGCGAGATGGTTCGATCGAGCACATCTCACGCTGACGTGGCTGTCCTGCGCGGGCCCGTGTTCAGCCAGCTTCGCATCACGGCACAGCTACCTGACCGGGGTGACCTGATACAGGAGCTCACCCTCTACCACGGGCTGCCACGAATAGACCTGCGCACGACCGTGGCCAACTACCGAGGCGAGCACGAACTCCTCGTCCTCGCCTTCCCGCTGGCCGTCCCCGGCGCCGTCCCTACCTTCGAGGACCGCTTCGCCTCGGTCGTCCGCAAGCCGAGCTCCGGCCGGCTTGACTTCCGCACCCTCGAGGAACGCAATCTCTCACATTGCGGATTGGCATCTGCTCAGAATTGGCTCGACGTCGGACCCGCGCCCTCCCTCGCGATCATGTCGGGAAACCGCCGGATCGGCGCCGTTCCCCTCGGACCCTGCGCGATCATCAGCTCCCGCGACCTCAAGCATCGGGCCGCCATGCGCGTGATCGAGAAGGCGCTTCTCAGTCGCGGCATCACCTGCACCCACTGGCTCGATACAGACGACCCCGAGACCGACACTCCGGCCTGTGCTTTCCGCATCAGCCTCGGATGCGAGAACGCCTACTCGCAGAAGCTGCTGGCTGGAACGCCTGATGCAGCGATCGGGCTCACCGAAGCACTGGCAGACCGGACATGGGCTGGCGTTCTGCTACATCGGCCCGACCCCGAGTCTCAGTGGCCCGACGTTCCCGTGCTAGTCACCGACACCGCCGACCCCAGGGGGGTCCCCTATCTTGCCGGGCTGCTGGCCGCGGAGATCGACGCCGACAACCTGCAAATCCCAGAATCCTGCGACTTCTCGGGGTCAAGCCACCCGGCGGAGGACTGCGGTCTGGCCCTCATCAATCGTGGTTCGCTCGCCGCCAGCCTTGAGAACGATGGCACCTTGGTGGGGTTCCTCTTCCACACCTCCTCTTGGAGCACTCATCCCTGGGGCGAGGGCAAGCTCTCCCGCTTCTTCGTGCCGGAACATAAGTCACACGTCTTCGAGCATTCCCTGCTTCCCCATGCTGGCGACTGGCGCCGCGGCGGCGTCGTGCGGGCGGGATATGCGGCGAACAACCCCCTCCTGGCCCGGCAGTCTCCCGTCAAGCCAGGCGTCCTGCCCACGGAGATGAGCCTGGTCTCCACCGATGCCCCCAACGTCATCATCACCGCGGTGAAGCCTCTCGGTAATCCCATCGCCGACCATCGCCTGAACGAGCCTTCGGACCCGTCCCGGGGCATAGTGTTGCGGGCATACGAGTCAGAGGGCAGAGCAACAGATGTCCGCTTGCGGTTTGCCGCCGACCCGCAGGAGGTGTCCCTCACCGACCTCATGGAGCGCAAGATCGGAGAGGTCACCATAGATCGCCCCAGATGGCGGCGGCCGGCCGAGGCCTCGGCCCGGATTCCGCCGTGCGGCATAGCCACGCTCGTCGCCCACCTTGCGCCCCTCGGCAAAGTCGCCCCCCCAACCGAACTCGGGCCGACAGCCGAGCCGTTCAAGACAACCCACTGTCGCTACTGGGAACACAACGTCGGGGCGGCGCCAATGGGGAATCAGCCGGTCACGCTGTGGTTGGCGGGCGAACTCCCGATCGGCAAGACCACCCGCTTCTCCCTCGGCGTAAGCAACGACGCGCGGGATAGCGACACCGCAGGCACAATCGAGGTGATAGCTCCTGCAGAATGGACGCTCATACCGAGGCAGATCCCGTTCCGCATCCTTGCCGCCTCCCAGGCCGTCTACGAAGTGATGACGGTCGTTCCGCCCGATGCCTCTCCCTGTTTCTTGCGCGCGATCATCAGGGACGGCGACAAAGTGATCCAAGACGTATTGCCCATCGGCGAGATCAAGCCGCTCGACTCCTCCCTCGCGCGGGAGGAGGGTCGCTTCTCAGTCAGGGTGAAGAACCCCAACCCCGATTACGTCGAGGGCCAAGTCGCTCTCATCACTCCCTTGGAGTCATGGGGTCACAGTGTGGACAGATTCGCCCTTAGCGCGGTCACCCCGCGCCTTCACGTCTTCCGTCTGGACCCAGGCGCGGAAGAAATCTTCCCGTTCGCCGTTGACAGAAACATGGAGGACCTCTGGGCGGTTGCCAAGATCATGTGGTACGGTCGCGTCCAGTACGTCCAGGAGTCGCCGGCGGACTAGTCGGAGTCGTCTTCCAGGCGTCTCTGCAGTTCCGAGACCTGTCGCCTCAGCTCCCGCACCTGCCGCACCAACTCCGGCAGCCTGCGCGTCGCGGCCTCAATGCGTAGCTGCTCTCCCCGCGGCCGCGCGGGCATCCCCATCACCACCGCGCCCGAGGGCACATCGGACAGGATGCCCGCCCGTGCCGCCCCCTGCGCTCCATCCCCCACCGCGACGTGATCCACTACGCCTGCCTGCCCGGCCATCATCACACCATCCCCCAGTGTGACACTCCCCGAGATTCCCACTTGTCCCGCCAGGATGCAGTTCCCGCCAACCTTCACGTTATGCGCCACGTGCACGAGATTGTCGATCTTCGTCCCCTGCCCGATCACCGTGGCGCCAGTCGTCCCCCGGTCGATTGTCACATTCGCCCCTATCTCTACCTCATCTTCGATAATCACCGTCCCTATATGTGGCATCCGAACGTGTCGGTCTCCGTCCTGCACGTACCCGAACCCCTCGCTCCCTATCACCGTGCCGGCCTGCACGACCACGCGCGCCCCGATGCGCACTCTCTCATAAATCGTAACATTGGGGTGAATCACGGATTCCTCACCTACGGCCGCTCCTCGGCCAAGGGCCACCAGGGGATAGACCTGTGCCCCGCGCCCTATCTCCGCACCGTCGCCGACCACAGCATGGGCGCCAATCGCAGCCCCCTCCCCGATCACCACATTGGACCCGATCTGCGCAGTCGGATCCACGCCTGCCGCGGGGCCGCCGGAGGCGGGCGCCAGCAGCGCGAGAGCCCGCGCGTATGCGAGCTGGACACTTGCCGCCTGAATCAAAGGCTTCGCCGAACCCGACAATCCCAGCGGAGCGATCAGCGCCAGAGCCGGCCCCTCCTCGGCTTCCCGCAGCCGTGCCTCACTCCCCACATAGGCCACATGCCCCGCAGCCGCATTCTCCAACCCGGTGATGCCGAGCACTTTCTCCGTGCCCCGGGACCCCGTAAGCTCGGCCCCAAGCGCTTCTGCCAACTGCCGCAGGTTCATCCGACTGCCTCCCCCAAGGCGCCCTGCTATTCCGCCACGGCCTCGGCTGTGGCCTCCGGTGTGGCCTCCGCCGCGGCCTCGACTGGCTCCGCCGCGTTCAGCTTCGCCAGCACTTCCGTCGTGATGTCCGGCCCTCCGTACATCACGATCTCCTTGCGCAGCACGATCGCGAGCCCCTTCTCCTCAGCCACAGCCTTCACCGCGCCATTGACGCTCTCGGTCAGCACCCTGTTGAGCGTCTCCTGCTTGACCCGCCGCGCCTGCTGCATATCGGCTTGCAGGGCCGCCATCTCCGCCATCCGCTCGTCGTAGAGGGCCGTGAGCTGCTTGTATTCCTCTTCCTCAGCGGGAGTGCGCTCTTTGCTCTGCCTGAGTTCCAGGAGCCTGCGCTCCCGGCTGTCAGACATATCCGCAAGTTCAGCCAGCCGCTTGTCTCTGTCCTCTGTCGGCGCCCCCATGTCGGCCAGGTCAAAGAACTCCTGCCTTTCATCATCATAGAGCACGCGCGTCTTGTACCGCTTCTCCAACAGCTCGTCTTGCTCTCCCTGGAACTCCTGGAACTGCTGCTCCAGATCATGCATTCCGCGGTACTCGACCGCGATCTGTTGCATATCCACCACGCCCCAACTCTCCGCCGTGCCAGCCCCCCATACAGGCCTCCATGTCCCAGTCGCCGCCAACAGCGCACCCACCACTACCCAGAAGACTATTCTTCGCATGCCCTTCCTCCTCTCCTCCGGCTCCGGACCGGCCTAGAACATGTGCCTTACACCAAAATGCGTCTCCGTGCCCTCTTCGCTGAACCCCAGGTCGAGCCGCAGGGGACCGATGGGGGTCTTCACCCGGATGCCCCCTCCATACCCCAAATGAGCCGTGAACGCCTCATCCCCCTCAAAATACGGATCCGCTGCAATCGCTCCGCCCCACGCATCCCCCACGTCCACGAACGCGACCCCGAGCAGATTACCCGTGATTGGGAATCTGTACTCCACGTTCATGATGGCCATCCGCGAGCCCACGAACCTGTCGGTAGTGTACCCCCGCAGCGACTCGTTCCCCCCGATCAAGAACTGCTCGAGGTACGGCGCTTCTCCAGTCACGAGCCCAGCCAGCAGCCGAATTGCCAGCACGTTCTTCGACCCCATTGGGAAGTACCGCCGGGTGTCCGTCGTGTACTTGTTGAAATCTACCCCGCCGAATACACCGGCAACCTCCGCCGAGAGCTGCGTGAATCCTCCCCGTCGCGGGTTGTAGTTGCTATCTCGAGTGTCGGTCGCCACCGCCAGCGTCATGCTCCGTACATCTCTCGCCTGGAACGCTGCCCCGGCCAGAAACGGTTCCTCTTCCTCTGTCAGACCGGATATGGACACATCGTCGGATCGGAGACGCAGGAAGACAGTAGTGTGGTCCGATACCGGACGACTCAACGTCATATTGCCGCCGGTCCGCCGCTCGTCGTATAGAATGCTCCGCCGATCGCCTTCCTCGGGCGTGACGAACGCCTCCCGCACAATCAGCCGGTTATAGAGCCCTAGATTGAGTCTCGTCTCCGGCGTCATTACCCAGGGATGCTGGTACCCCAGCTCATAACTCGTCCGCCCGCCGAATTCGCCTCGCAGGCTGGCGACTTGGCCCGTCCCTCCCAGGTTTGTCTTGACTAGGTCCACAAAACCCACCACGCCCTGAACGGAAGCATACATGAGGCCGAATCCCGCATTCCCCGTCAGGCGTTTCTCCACCACTGTAACGATCACCTCCACCTTGCCCGCTTCTTGGCCCACATCGGCCTCGTGGCGAACAGTTTCGAAGTACCCGAGATTCATCAGCCGGGTCACATCGCTGGATAGCTTCCGGCCGTTGTAAGTCTCGCCCGGCTTCGTGCGAATGTAGCGGCGAATCACGTACTCCTTGGTGCGCGTGTTCCCCACAATCCTGACGGCCTCGATTTCCCCCTCGGCAATCGTCAGCGTCAGCACGCCATCCGGCCCCATGTGCTGGCTCACTACCATGGCCAGGTCGTACCTCTTCGACTCGTAGAGCTTCTGAATCGCGTCCTTATCCCGCAGCAGCAGCGGCGCATTGTATACCTGCTCGGGCTTGGTCTCCATCACCTCCATCAGTTCATCTCGGGTCAGTGCTCGGATCCCCTCGAACTGAACATCGCTGATCACAGGGTTCTCTTCTACCCGGAAGACTATGTGAACGCCGCCCTCCCCAATCTCTCGCTGCACTGCCACCCGTCGGAACCATCCCAGGCTTCCCACAGCCTCCCGATCCTGGTCCACCTGCTCTTCGGAAAACATCCCCCCGACCTCGCTCGTTATCACACCCAGGATGTCTTCTCCAGGAATCTGCTGGTTGCCCGTTACCTCAATGCTGGCAATCGGAGGCGGGATTACAGCCGGCGATGGGACCTGCTCCCCGCCCGCCGCATCAGCTTCCACCTCGTCTCCGGAAGGGGCTTGCGACTCCGGGGCTGTCACCGGTCCTTCGCCCTCTTCGGCATCTCCCCCGGAGGCCGATGGCGGCAACGACGCTGCCGGAGCCTCTTCTGCCCCAGTCCCACCTTCTGACGGTTCGTCTGATGCCAACTCCTCGGCAGTCTCTCGTTCGGCCGCGGCGCTTTCCCCCCCAGCGCCCTCACTCGTATCAGTAGCCGACGCCCCCATGCAGATGGTCCCAAAGACCGCCAGATAGAGGGTTACCAACAATGCCAGTGTGAAGCAGAGAGAACGATGCATCATGGCCTCCGGCATGAGATTCCTGGGTGGCGACCCGGCCCTCTCCAGCCGTGCCGCTTTCCGCCAGCCAGTAGCGCCCTGACTGCCCCGCCTACTCCGAGAGGTAGGGGCTCAGGGTGTCCCGCAACTGTGCACGCGCCCGGAATAGGCGCGACTTCACCGCTTTCTCCGAACAGCCGAGAATACTCCCGATTTCCCGATAGGAAAGACCTTGCAGATCTCGCAGCAATATCAGGGCCCGAAAGTCCGGCCGCAGCGCCAGCAGGCATTTCTGCACCTCGCCTCCTAGCTCCTTCGCTTCCACCTGCTGCTCCGGTGCCGCCCGCCCGTCTTCGATCTCCCGCGGAACTTCCCCCTCCTCGCTTGTGACAGGACTGTCGAGGGAGAAAGAGTGCACGCGGCTGCGGTGACGCTGTTGCCGAAAGTAGTTCTTGCATAGGTTCAGTGCAATGCGATAAAGCCACGTGTACGGTTGAGCATCCCCTCGGAACCGGTCGTACGCGCGAAGGGCGCGTACGAAAGTGTCAGAGGTCAGGTCGGCGGCATCCTCGTAGTCCCCCACGAGCCGGTACACGAGGTTGAATATCTTCTGCTCGTACGCCTGGAAAAGCTCATCGAAGGCCTCGGTCACCGGATGGCCACCGTGCCCGCCGTCCTGAGCTGGACGATCGTCCACTGGGGCCCACCTGCTCGGCGCGTTCGTCCGCTCGCCCGCCGCCCTGCGACCACGGTCAACATGACCATCGGGTCGGACACTCGAGCAAGCAGAAAGTTCGGCGGTGAGTCTAGCACATTTGCCTGGCGCTCGCAACCTGCCTCGCCTGTCTAGAACGACCGGAACCCTCGTACCTCCCATCGCGTGCGATCCCGCTCGTCCACACTCCAGCCGATCGACAACAGGGGTGAGATAACCTCATACGTCACCCCCAGAGACCGCGTCCCCTCGGGGCCGCTGACTGGACTCGAGTAGGTGACCAGTACCCGACTGAACAATCGTTCCCCCAATTTCATCCGCACCGGGCCCTGCAGCGAAACGTCCAGCGATAGCCCAGGAGCGCCTGATCCGCCGCCGAGCGTTGGCAGCATCATGCCCGTGATCTCGCCCGTACCCCTCCCCCCGGCCGCTGGCTCCTGGATCAGCCCTTCGCTGCTCATCCCACCGCCCCTCGTCGGGGTCACCACCGGTCCCCACAGTAGTGCAACTGCAATTGCTGGGTCGAGGTAGGGAATCGTCGTCGCATGCAGCGGCATCGGCGGCAGCCGCTCCGCATCCTCTCCCTCGCCCACACCTGTCTCCTCCATCGGGTACACTCGACCGGCCGGTCGCAGAGTGATATGGTAATCTCCCACTCGTCCAACCGCTTCCGCGTTGGTGATCATGACCTCGAGTTCCCTGCCCCTCTCCCGCCGCACCTCCACCGTCCCCCTGCGCAGCGTCAGCACCGCGTTCGGAAAGGCGACACGCGCATCTACGGCCTCCACGGCGCCGTTCAGTTCGTAGCTTTCCGCGCTGAGCTCGCCGCCGAGCTGCAGCCGTCCCGACGCGGGCCCGCTCACCTCCAGCAGGCCCAGGTCGACCACCACGTCAGTGGGAAGTTCTCGATCTCCGTCCGGCCCTTGCCCGCCTTGCTCAGCTTCGCCCACCAGCACCTCGATCTCCACCTTAGGGCCCAAGACCACCCTGTCCGGTCCCATCAACGATCCCAGCTTCGGCACCACCACCGTGAGCTCCGACACCACCACCGGATCACCCTCGTGAGTCTTCAGCAGCGCGGCCCGATTCCCGTAAAGCTGCTCCCTCATCTCCCGCGCCATGACAAACATTGAGGGCTGCAGAACGCCCACCGTCTCCCCCAGCATAGACCATGCCGCCCGCTGTGCCCGCTCGGTGGCGCTGGCCTCCACATTCGTCAACCAGAGGGCGCCGTCGAACTTCATGCTCGCCAGCCCGGGCACCATCAGCTCGGCCGAATCTAACTCAAACGTAACGTCGAACTCGTTCTCCCGCCAGTCGGCCGGCGCCGGCCGCCCAAGGGCCACTGCGCCCCCGATCTCAAGCGCCCCCGACCCCATTCTCACCCGGACGCCCGGCCTGGGCTCATCGCTCTCTGAGTTGTCCCGATCTTCAAAGACGATTCTTCTGCCCTCCAAGTGCACATCCGCGTCGAAAAAGGCAGGCTCCATTCCCGGCACGAGCGTAACGCTGCCGTTCCTGACGTGCAGCTCCGCCCTCGGCGCCGTTGCCCGCTCCGCACCCGAGGGCCCGTCTGCCGGATACAACGGCAGTGCCGCGCTCCCAGTCGCCTCCATCCTTGGCCCGCCCGCCTGCGGTGGGTTGCTGAACCTGATCTCCTCAACCTTCAGAACGCCCTGCTGCACCGATATCGGGCTGGCCATCGCCTGCTCTGCCTCGAACGGCCCCAGCCGCAGTTGATCCACCCAAACATCTCCCCTCAGTATCGGCCTGTGGATCGGGCCGGTCACGTCGAAGTTGATGGTGGCTTGCCCATTCAAATCGAGTGGATACCGCAGCCAGGGCCCCAGCAGGCTCAGATCGAGGTGCCCGAGGCTATCCACCACGAGAGAGATCTCTCCCTCAGGCGTCACCCCTCCGCTGATCTGTGCGTCCCCCATCTCATCGCTGGCGAGCAGGTTCACCATCGCCTCGCGCACCGAAAAGCCGCTCCCGTCCAGCCGCGGCCGGACCGCCACATCTCCCTCGATGCGGCCGATCTTCCTGCCGGCATATCCAAGCCCCTCAAAGATCAGCCTACTTGCCTTGATCTGCGGCTCGCCGAAAGGCCCTTCCACGCGCACATCAGCCGTCAGCAGGCCGCTCAGAGGATGGGGGACCTTGGCGTAGGCGGCGAGCCATGGCGAGGTATCTCCGGCTTGGTGAAGACGCCAGATCGCCAGATACCCCGCCGCGTATAGCCTGCCCAGCTCGACATCGGCCAGCGTAAGCGTGATGTCGGCAGTGCGCGCGCGGAGATCCGCCTCTCCCGAGAACGAGATCGTGCCCGCCTCCAGCCGCACTACCCCCTCCTCCACCCACACAACGCCCTCCGCGAAACGGCCGGAGACCACGAACTCCTCTATGTCCTCATCGTTCACCCCGAGCGACCCTGATTCTGCCCGAAACTCGATCTGAGGATCTTCCAGCGGTCCCGTCACTTTCGCGACTGCCGTTATCTCTCCCGCCAGCGTCACGCCATATCGCCGCCGCGCCGCGGGCGCAATCCAAGACAAGTTTAGTGGATCGGCCGCGACCCCGAGGTTCAGGCCCGCTTGCGGATCGTAGCCTCCCGTCACTACCAGTCGCGTCCCGCGATCGCTCAGGAACATTTCCTCGATCGACAAGCGCCCTCTCTCATACCGCGCAACCAGCTGTCCGCTCTCGATGGGCCGGCCCGCCACCCTCAGCGACTTCAGCGTCAGCTTCAGTCTCAACCGTGGATCTACCGGGGTCCCCGATAGCTCGATCTCACCATCGACCCGGCCCTCCGGCACCGCATCCGCATACTCCGGCGCAACCCATTCCCCCAGTTGGGCCCCAGCTATCGCCAGTCTGCCCGAGATCTGCGCCCGCCGCCACCCGGCCAGCCAGTTCGTCACCGCCAGTGACTCGCTTCGGTATTCGCCCTCTCCCAACAGGACGAGCAGATCAGACACCTGCAGCCTCAGTGGTGAGACGTCGATCCGCGCACGCAGCCCCCCCAGCGCTCTCCCCGCTACCTCGCACGGACCCAGTTCCACCCATCCTGTGCCCGTCAGCGTCCGCCGGTCCCCGCTGGCCTTTATCTCCCCGCCAACCATCCCCCTCATCCCCTCGACACCGATCACGCCACAGATCGTCGAGAGATCGAGGGCAGAGAATAGCGCTTCGCCATCGAAGGCCCCGTCAAGAGACATCTTTGCCGACAGCGACCCGCTTCCCATTGGCCCGTCAAACGCACACCTCTCGAGTCTGATGCTCTCGCCGGCGATCTCGAATTCCCCCGAAACTCGTCCCACAGGCACCCCCCGCACCACCGCGTCTCGCAAATCGAAGTCTCCGGAGATGGAGACCCCCTCGTCGCTCTCGGCATGCATTTTCACCGAGCCCGTCCCCTGCACATCAGTGCCGTCCATTCCCACCATCTGCGCGAGCAGGGACAGCGGAACATCCGTCAGGTCTATAGCTCCCTCGAACGTAGTCCCCCCTTTGCCCCACTCCACCGTCCCCTCGGCTTCCGCCCTCCGGGGGCTGCCATGCGCGCGAAGTCCGGTCAGCTTCAGCCGTCCGCTCGAGTACTCGAACCTCCCCATCAGATCGTTCCAGGGGACAGATCGGTACTCTATCACGCGCACTGTCCCCTCCCCGGTCACCCGTACGTCGGACGCCGGCCCCTCCACACGAGCGGTGATCTGCAGCGACCCCGGAACAGCCAGCCCGGGCGGCAGCGCCACCTCTGGAAACAAAGTCTGTATCTGCGGATATGTGATGCCCGCGACGGACACGTCCAGGTCCAGAGCTGGGCTCCCTAGGTCCTCGATAATCCCTCGCGTATGCATCGGCGCCCCGGCCACCGCGCCCGAGACATCCACCAAGCGCACGTCGCTGTCTACGAAGTGCACCTGCCCGCTGACCTGCGTCACGGGTCGGCGCAGCCACGGGAAACTCACTTCCCCGCCTCTCACGTTCAACGTCACGTCGTAATTGATATTGGTCCCGCCAGGGCCCTGCCGCCCGAGAACTACCTCTCCCTCGACATCGGTCCGGCCGCGCGCGACACCTAACGCCCGCGTGGCCGGCAGTCGGGCAAGCGCGGAAGGAACGTCTAGATCCGATACGGATCCCCAGAGTCGCGTCAGCCCTGATTCGGCGTCGCTCTCCCCCTTTAGATCGACGTCACCAATAGCCCCGTCTGCTCCCCGCGCCTTCAGTGAAAAGGTCGCCCTGCCGGGATTTGGCCATCGGAGCCGCAGGTCCGCGCCCTCGATTACCGTGGCGATCCCCCCGCGTCCCCCGTCTACAAACACCAGACGGCCGCCCTCCACCACCAGCTCGCCGCGGAACCGCGACGGCTCCTTGGCCTGGCGGTCGAGCAGATCTGAAACGCTCAGCCTCCCATCTGCGTCGCGCGTCAGGGTTAGCTCCGGCCGTATCAGCTTCACCTGGCGCACTTCTGGCGCACCAGAGAGTAGTCGCAGCCAGCTGCCGCCCAGCCGCGCCGTTACCTCAGGTGCTGTGAGCAGAGCCGATCCATCCTGGTCCCACACCCCCAAGTCGCTCAGCGCCAGCCGCCCGGAGAGAGCCACAGACGCCCCACCGATGGTGACCTCTCGGTCGAGCTGTCGCGAAAACTCGCCCTCGATCCCCCTGCGCACATGTTCGTCCAGCGGCCCAGCGCGCAGGATCACCAGCAGCGCAATGACTGGCAGCAGCAGGAGAGCCAGGTATGGGAACAGTCTGGTTAGCTTCCGCATCGACTCAGGGCCCGTCCGACCGTTCTGGCATCACAGCGTCGGCGAGTTCCAGCAGAATATACCCCATTTCACTAGAGCGCATTTCATAGCCCTCACTCGCCTGGCTGTCCGTTAGAGACGCTGGCATGAAACGCGCCTGCTGGAGCCTGGCAGCTTGTGCTGCTGCTTCATAGCCTCAGATGGAGGTCATGAAACAGCTTCCGGACCGACCTCAGCGCCCGGCCAGCTCCGCCGCATGGTACGAACTGCGTACCAATGGGCCGCTGAGCACCCGCGAGAACCCCACGTCGCGCGCCGCGCATCCGTACTCCCGGAAGACTTCCGGCCTCACGTACTCCACCACCGCCACATGTTGGCGCGTCGGCTGCAAGTACTGCCCTATGGTTACCGCCTCCACCCCCGCGCCCCTCAGTGCCCGCAGCAGCGCGAGGACTTCATCCGAGCTCTCCCCCAGACCAACCATGAACCCACTCTTGGTCAGAACCCCGGGAGATATTTCCCGCGCCCACTTCAAGACTTGCAGTGAGCGCTCGTACGATGCCGCGGGCCGTACCTCTGGGTAGAGACGCGGAACTGTCTCCACATTGTGACCGAACACCGTGGGATCCACCTCTAGCACCCTCGCCAGCGCCTCGCGGCTCCCCTGGAAGTCCGGCGTCAATACCTCCACGCCTGCCCCTGGCAGGCGCTCCTTTATCACACTGACTGTTGCGGCAAAGTGCGACGCGCCGCCGTCCGCGAGGTCATCCCGCGTCACCGACGTCACCACTACGTATCGAAGATCCAGCATCTCCGCCGCCTCCGCAACGCGGCGGCCCTCCTCGGGATCGGGGGGCACCGGCTGGCCATGCGTCACCGCACAGAACCGGCAGTTCCTCGTGCACACCTCTCCCAGGATCATGAAAGTCGCCGTTCCCCGCGCGAAGCACTCCCCGACGTTCGGACACCGAGCGCTCTGGCAGACCGTGTGCACTCCCATCTCCGACAGCTTCCGCCCGAGACCCGCAAGCTGCGCGCCCTTCCGTGCTGGCGGTATCACCCACGGCGGCACACGTTCGTTCATAGTTGCCTCGCGCCCGCCGGCGCTCGCCCGGCCAGCGCGCAGCGCGCCAGCGCGCCCCACACCGCTGGATGATACGGCAGCAATCCCTTCGCCTGCTTCAGCTCTCGAAGGCACGTCTGCCTGTCCCCCTCCCGCGCCAGCCGTCGGCCGATCCGGCAGTGCGCCCATGCCAGCCGCCGCCGCGCCACGCCCTCCCCCCAGCGCCCACCCAGGCGGCCTCGCCTGAGCGCCCGACTCACCACCTCCGCCTCACAGAAACGCATGTGTAGCGAATTGGCACTCCTTTGATCACTATGAAGACGATAGAGGGTAAGGCGCGCGGGCACGATTCCTATCTCCCATCGTCCTGCAATCCGCAGCCACATATCCCAATCCTGAGCCAGCGGGAGAGACTCGTCGAAGCCGCCGCACTCCTGGAAGCATTCCCTTCGTGCCACCACACTCGACGTCACCAGCCGATTCCCTCGCAGCAGCGCTGCCTCTGATATCCGGCGCAGCCTGCGCGGCATCTTCCGCCCCCCCGGGCTCGGTGTCACCGGCACCTCTGTCCGCACAGAGTACGTCCCCACTAGTCCCAGCCTCGGGACCCGGGCGAATGCCGCTGCCTGCCAGGCAAGCTTCTCCGGCATCCACACATCGTCATCGTCGAGAAACGCCGCCAGCTCCCCCCGCGCCTGCCGCAGTCCGACGTTCCGAGCTGCCGCAGGCCCGCGCGCGCTGCCTTTGAGCACCTGGATCGGGAACCCCGCGCGCCCCCGCAACACGGTCAGCGCCTCTGCGACTTGATCCCCGAACCCGTCGTCAACGACCAGCAGTTCCAGCGGCCGCAGCGTCTGTGCCAACACGCTCTTGACAGCCTCCAGCACAAACCTGGGGCGGTCGCGCGTGGGCACAATCACACTTACCAACGTCTGTTCAATGGTCGGGAAGCCTGGCATCGACGACCTCCGGGCGCAGCGCGGACCCATCCTCCGCATCCCCGCGAGTATATGGAAGCGGCAGGATGCGTGTCAACCCGAGCACTCGCCCGCAGGGGAGCATCACCGCCTGAGCTCGGCGCTGCGTGACACACGGAAGGCCGTCGGTCAGCACAGCTCCCAGCGCCCCTCTGCACCCACCAACCGCAGGAGCATAATCGCCCGAGAAGCCCCCTGATCCGCTCGGTGCCCCACCATTCCAACTATGGAATAATTATGTTGGAGGCGATTACCAATGGACAGAGGCGGTCTCCGGTTGCTTTGCCTTCTCCTCTTGACCTTGGCCGTGCCGTTCAGCGGCACTGCCTGGTGCGTTCCCCCGACCTTCGATGACAGCTTCGAAGACGTCGCCGTTGGCTCCTACCCCTATGCTAGCGAGTGGCTCGCCCTCTCCCTCGGGAAGAGCGCCTACGTCTCGGACCTGGCATACTGCAGCCCCAGCAAGTCCTTTCGTCTGGATAGCTGGCCATGGTCCGCGCGCATGGACTACGTGGGCCTGGACGAACTCCCCAACCAGCTCAGCTACCAGGCATCTGTGTGCGTCGATCCGACCTACGGATGGGTCGGCCTGGTTGGCTTCATGACCCGCAACGGCTACCAGGCCCCTATGTGGAACTACTTCCGCGTCGATGCCGGATACGGCGACGTCTCCTTCTATGGTGAGAATCCGGTCTACCTCGGCCCCTACGCGCCGGGCGCCTGGTGCACCGTCCGCGCCGATCTGAACTACGACACGCTCACTGCCGACCTGTGGGTTGACGGCGACCTAGTTGCCCAGGACGTGGACATCACTCCCAAGACCTTCACCGATACCGTCATGGGGAGCCTGGTGCTGGATCAGTGGGGTGTGGCCGCGGGTAGCTATCTGGAATATCCGTACGTCAACTTCAGCAACGTGGTCTACTTCGATGACGTTGCCATATGGGAATCTTCGACAACGCTTGCGGTCGAGGTGGATGTCAAGCCAGGCGGGAACCCCAATAACATCAACCTGAAATCGAGGGGCGTGCTCCCGCTCGCGGTCTTCTCCACCGAGAGCTTCGATGCCACTCAGATCGACCCCGGAACCGTAACCCTCGCCGGCGCTGGAGTTGCCACCAGGGGCAGGAACAGCAGGCTCATGGCCCGCTTCGAGGACATCGATGGCGACGGACTGCTCGATCTCGTGCTCCAGTTTCAGATACAGGACCTCGACCCCCTCGAACTCCAGGACGGCACAGCAGTGCTGAGCGGCACCACTTACGGCGGTCAGAGCTTCCAGGGCTCGGACCAGATCAGACTCGTGCCGCGTCGATAGGTTCCCGAACTGCGCTGACTGCCGCGGTCAGCCAAAGCAGACAGAAGGAACAGCAATAGCCCCCCGGTCCTCCTGATCGGGGGGCTAGTCGTTCCGGCGGGCGCTTCGCCGGACAGCTGCGCGCATTTGTGGCGCGGCAGGAATCCTGCCGCGCCGCTCGAAAGCACTTCACACCACATTTCCAAGGACCCCAAACCGTGAAGATCACCCGCGTCGAACCTGTCCATGTCGAATCCAATCTGCTCGTCCGCGTCCACACAGACGAAGGCATCGTCGGCTACGGCGAATGCAGCCCCATGAACAACCGCCTGGTAGCAGCCCATCTGGAGCACGCCTTGGCGTCTCTGACCCTGGGTTGCGACCCCTTCGACGTCGAAGCCATCGTTGAGAGACTGCTCGTCTCGACCTACAAGCTTGCAGGACAGAGCATGGCGATGGCGGTGAGCGGAATCGAGATCGCCCTCTGGGACATCATGGGCAAGGCCCTCGGCCAGCCGATATACAAGCTCCTGGGCGGCGCCTATCGCAAGAAGATCCGCATGTACGCTTCGAGCATGCGACGGGACATTAGCCCCGTGGATGAGGCCAAGCGTCTCGCCGGCCTCGTCGAGAAGCACGGGTTTACCGCTGTCAAGGTCCGCGTCGGCTCCACCTTCGGATTCGACCACGACGCCGCCCCCGGCCGCTCTCTCGAAGTCGTCAAGGAAGTGCGCGCGGCCCTCGGCGATGACATCGAGATCATGGTGGATGGCAATAGCTGCTACACCGCGCCCCGGGCCATCGAGCTGGGCCGTCGGTTTGAGGAATACCGCGTCTTCCACTTCGAGGAGCCGTGCCCGTACTGGGACCTCGACTCGACCGCCAAGGTCGCAAAGGCCCTTGATATGCCCGTCGCCGGAGGTGAACAGGACTGGGAGCTGCCTCGTTTCCGGGAGATGCTCGAGCGCCAGGTGGTGGACATCGTGCAGCCGGACCTCATCAAGGCCGGCGGTTTCTCCGTCTGCAAGAAGATCGCCAACCTGGCAGAGGCCTTCGGATGCGTCTGCACCCCTCATCAGACCCAGCCCCTCGGCACCCTCGCCACCCTCCACTTCGCCGCTGCTACGCCGAACGTCCGCTACTCTCAAGAGTACAACATCGAGTCCAATCCCCTCATGCAGTCGCTCTTCCGAGAGCCGGCCCTCCAAGTCAAGGACGGCTACCTGGCGGTCCCCGAGGGCCCGGGCCTCGGCGTGGAGATAAACGAGGAACTGCTACCTACAGGAGAGTGAACCCGGCCTCGCCGCTCCCCCTCGGCGCGCTGCGCTCCCGTTGACGAACCGCTGCTCGCGCGCTAGAGTCTTGGCGCTTTCCCGCAGGAGTCACGCCATAACGATGAAGCGCCGTGTCGAACTCGCGCTCATAGCGTTTGCGCTCGCGCTGCTCACAAGCTGCGCCGGCCGCGGACCCGCTGGCAAGGCCCAGGCCGAGAAGCTCGCCGCCTGGCTCCAGGCCCAGAGCTACTCGACGTGGTCCACCTTCAAGCACGAGGGCGGCAGTCCGGAGAGACCCGCCAGCCCCGATGGCCTCACCCTCGGCAGCCCCAACGTATTCGCCGCCGTCGGCTGCAACCCCGATGATCTAACATCCCTCGACGTGTTCTATGCCGATCGCCGCACGGTTCGTGTCCTTCCCAGGCCCCTCACCCTCGCCCTGCGCATGCAGGGCCGCGCCGCCCGAAATCACCCCGGCCCGGTGCCCCTCGCCGACTTCCCGGACCAGACCCTCCGTCGCCTTCGCCACACCGCCATCGCTGTCTCCGAGAGCCAGCTCGACGGCCTCCGCGTCACGAGCGTCACCTTCGCTCCGATGGGCCCTGACCAGAACTTCCTCATCCGGTGGTTCCTCTTCGAGAACACTGGCCAGTCCACACACCGCCTCCACCTCGCCGTCCGGTTCTTGGCCTCCGACGAATGGTCCTCCATCGACGCCCACACCTGGCAGCGCGGCGACCATCTCGCGCTCGTCTCCGACGCGCCGCTCGCCACTCGCGAGGAAGACATCGAGGCCGACATCGGCTCTCTGCGGCCGGGACAGCAGGCCGCGGCTGCACTCCTCTTCATTGCCGTCGAGGGAAAGGAGGCACTCGCCGACGACATAGCCCGCGCCCAGGCCGCCATCCCGAACCTGCTCGAAGTTCTGGACAGCACCAGGTCCGAATGGACCGAGTGGTGCGCGCAAACGCCGCTCGCCACCGGCAATACACGCACCGATGACCTCCTTGATTCCCTCCTCTGCCTCACGCGCGCTCACGTCGGCCCCAAGGCCATCCACACTGGATCGCTCCGATACTCTCATGATCGCGCCTACGTGCGTGACAGCTATTGGGTCCAGCGAGCCCTCCTCGAGCTCGGTCGCGTGCATGAAGCTCGCGTCAACCTTGACTTCTTCCATCGAGCCTGGCGCGCATCGGGCATCGCTTCCTACTACGAGATTCCAGTTTCCCGCGCGGCCGGCTACGGCTACCAGGGCGTCGAGCTACCCCACTATCTGGTGCTCATGGCTCGCGACGCCGAGCGACTCGCCGGAATCGACGGCCTCACCTACTGGGACATGGTGCAGGGGTGTCTCGACGATGCGGCCGTGCCGCCCGACGGCCTCCAACCCATGAACGGAGATGAGACTTGGCTGCTGGCCGCGCCCGCTCGCGAGCTCGACGACATGCTCGACAACTCCTGGCTCCTCATCGCCTCCGCCGAGTACGGCGCCGAGCTTGCCGCCCGCGCCGGCGACCCCGACCGTGCCGCGCGCTACCAGGTATTGGCCTCTCAAGCCCGGCGCGGCCTCCGCCGTTTCCTGCCCCGCCCTGGCGATGCAGAGTGGTACGCGGCTGGACGTGGTGGCGATGGATCGCTCGATCTATCCCTCTGCCCGGGAGTGCTCGCCCGCGGCGCCATCCTCGACGTCCTGCCGGCGACCGACCCACACCTATCCGCAGGTCTGACAACGAGCTGGAACCGTCTCAGCTTCGATCGCGGCATCCGTGCCCACTCCCGCAGCGCAACCATAGACGGCGGCACCCCCGGCTATGTCCTCCAAGCAGCCGCTGCCAGTCCGGGCTGCAGCTTCCCTGGCGAACTCGCCCGCCGGGTCCCCAAGCTCGCCTCCGCCACTGGCTGTGTCTGGGAGTTCCACGATATGCACGATCCGGCCTGGGGCGGCGAGAAGCGCCGGCTCTGGGATTCAGCCGTCCTCCTCATGGGCCTCGTCCGCACCTACTTCGACGTGCGGAGTTCGGAGGCCGGCCTCGAATTCATAGCCAAGCCCATGTCTGCCGCATCACCTCCGCCGCCCGCGCCGGCATTCGATGCCGAAGCGCTCCTATCCCAGTCCGGCCCCGCCCTGGTCCGCCACCGTCGCTCACCCGAGCACGCCGCCCGCCTCGCCCGCGAGCTGCTCCGCCATCGCAATCACCAATACGCGATCGCCGACTACCCCGGCCAGACCCCTGCCAACAGCTCCGCCATTATCATATCCCCCGCCAACGCACCGGCCGGGTGGCACAGGACCATCCGCGGCTACTGGACCCGCACCTGGGACGGCCCTCCCCAGATCTGGGTCCGCGACAAGGGTCACGTCTACCTCGACACCGATCCCCTGCTGACGGATCTGCTGTCCTGGCTGGTGCCTCAGCGCGAGAATCCCCTCCCCTTCCCCGACGCCAACTTCGGCCTCGTCGCCCGTTTCGGCGAGTCACCCTCCGGCCGGGCCGAGCTTCTTGCGCGGTCCGGATTCCGCACTGCCAGAGGGCGCCTCGAGTTAGCCGGAGGCCGAGTCACGCTGAGCCCGGGAAAGGCCGAACTAACCTCGACGGCCGCCTACGACAGCGAGCGTCGCCTCCTGAACCTGAGCGTGAGCGCCGCCGCCCCCCGCCCCGACGAGGCCGAACTCACCATCACCCTCCCCTCCGGCTGGTGGGTGGTCTACGCGCGCCACATGACCGGACCGTGGGACCGAGTGAGGGACCCCGTCCACCAGCTCCGCCTTTCCGACGGCCGCTCCCAACTCGTCTACTCCTTCCGCCCCGGCGACCGACCCATCCACCTCACCTTCCAGCTCGCCCGGCTCGCGGTCAAGACGCTGTGAGCCTGCCTCACTCGTAGACGCCCCACTCCCTCACCAACTCCACCACCCTCCCGTACCTCTCGAAGCTCACCTGGGGTGGGATAGAATGATCCGAATGGAACACATACCCCCCCGGGCTCGACATCCCGATCTCGAGCTTCTGCTTGACCTCGCGCTCCATCTCGGCATCGTCGTCTGCGAAGAACGTCCGCACATCCACCCCACCCATGAAGCACAGGTCTCGCCCGTACTCCCGCACCAACTGTCCCAGGTCCACCCCAGCCTTCACCTCCAGCGCCTGGAGACAATCGAACCTGGCTTCGATCAGCTCCGGGACCAGTGCCGTGATGTTACCGCACGAATGCAGTATCACCGGCCACCCCTGCTCGTGGAAGAAGTCGCACAGCCGCTTGTGGTACGGCAGAAGCTGCTCCCGGTAGGCCCGCGGCGAGAACAGCGGCCCATTCTTATATCCCAGATCATCCCACAGCCACGCCCCATCGAACTCCAACCCACGCTCCAGGTACAGCTTCGCCATCCCGATGATCATCTCCGCGTCATACTCGTACATCTCCCGCACCCAGTCCGGATCATCGGCAATCGCCATCAGCAGCGCCTCCGGGCCGACCTTCCGCCACGTCGCTTCATATCCCGGAATGGCGGCCAGGCAGATGAGCTTCCCCTCCTTCCGCCACTGCGCGTGCTCGGCCCTCGCTTCTTCCCAGTTGACCCGGTTCGGATCAGGGGTGAGCCGGCTCTTCAACTCCTCCCACTGGGCGCGCGATTTGATGGGAAACTCCAACAGCTCAGGCGTGGAGCGGTGGTCCACCCAGTCCCTCTTCAGGATGCCCCACTCGTCGCGGACGATCACAGACTCGTCGGTGCGCTTCACCTCTTCCCACGCAAACCCGAAGGAGTTATCCAGGGACAACATCCGGATCTCGGTCCCGAAGTAGTCATCTGGCGATACATCCGCCGGTAGCCCCTCCTGCCGCCAGCGGTTGGTGGTGGCCTCCCAAAAGGCCTCGTAAATTGGCACCCGGTCCGGCCGCTCGTGCCGCAGCGCCTTGCCAACCCGTTCCCGCGAAGTCATCTCGCTAGAGCGCATTTCATAACCCTCACTCGCCTGGCTGTCCGCTGGAGACGCTGGCATGAAATGCGCCTGCTGGAGCCTGGCGGCTTGTGCTGCTGTTTCATAACCTCAGATGGAGGTTATGAAACAGCTTCTAACCTCATCCGCCGTTCTTGCGGCCACATTCGCCCTCCCGTCTCCTTCGCCTCCACACCCACGGCAGGAATGCCCTCGCCTCTCCCGAAGCCATCCCCCGCACCACCTGATCTGCCTGATCTGCTTCGGAGGCAATGATGGCGAAGATACTCGTCCTCTACGACACTCAGTCCGGAAACACCCGCACCATGGCCGAAGCCGTCGCGGACGGCGCCGGCGCGATCCCCGACACTGACGTCACCCTCAAGTCCGTGGATGACACTGACCCCCGCGACCTCTTCGAGCACGACGGCCTCGCCGTCGGCTCCCCCACCTGGTGCGGTCAGATGACCTGGAAGCTGAAGAAGTTCTTCGACGAATCCACCTGCGTCTGGGGAAAAGTCGAGGACAAGGTCGGATGCGCCTTCAGCACCGCCGGCGGCCAGGGCGGCGGCAACGAGATGACCTGCCTCTCTATCCTCAGCGTCATGCTCAACTACGGCATGCTGGTCTTCGGCGTAACCGACTTCAGCTCCCCGGGCATGACCGCCCACTACGGCGCCGTCGCCGTGGGAGAGCCCGACGACCGCGAGCTTGCCGCCTGCCGCATGCTCGGCCGGAAGCTCGTCCGCCATGTCCAGCGCATTCACAACCACTAAGGTCGTCCGAGCCTCTCACAGCGCCGCTTTGTTCATCCGCAGCTCGTGGCTCCCGTCTTCCCGCGTGTATTCGTAGTAGTACCAGATCTCCTCCCCCACCACCAGCGCGTCCATGTAGCGTATGCACCCATGCGGGCTGCGCACCCAGGGCCCGTCCGTGCTCACCCGTGTCCAGTGCTCGAGATCGTGGCTGAAAGCCACCCCGCACCATTCCTCATAGCAGTCGTACATGGTGTGGCCGCCGTCGAAGAAGCCCACATACACCGGGGGGAGGTAAACGACCGAGTTGATGCGCGCCCGGAACCGGCCCCATTCTCCGGGCGCGCCGTCCCCGGGCTCGAACACGTACTTGAAGTTGCGGAAGTAGATGCCATCGGGACTGGTCATGATCCCGGTGGCACCTCCACCTACCGGATGTCTCCAGCCCGATTCGTCCTCCCGCCACCCCTGCTGCGCGGGCACCGAGACGAACGCCACGTACAGCCCTGCCACCAGGTATACCCGCGGGTCCTTCACCGACCCGATCCCGTACTCCCCCGGCTGCATCACCGTGCGGTGATGCCAAGCATCGAGCTCCCTCGGATGGTTCGCCTCGATCAGGTCGACCCGCCACGGCCCTCGGCGCATCTGATAGCTCACATAGAGCCGCCAGTTTCCCGTGCGGGGGTCGCGCACGAGGGATCCGACCTCGATTGACTCCGCGTCGAGCTCCTCCTTGGTCCCTTCCCAGATGTCGGTGAAGGCAACTCCGTCTCCCGACTCGGCGATCCGGCACTTCCCTCCTCGCCCTTTGCCAAGCGGATGCCGGATGCGGTAGTAGAGGTAAAACTTGCCCGCATCCGGATCGAACACCACGCTGTGCCCGCCGACCCAGTGCCCGTATCCCTTTCCCTCTGGCTCGCGCACTGTCTCGCCCTTCGCCGGATCGAACACCGGCGGCGTCCCGAAATAGCGCTCGCTCATCGCTTTGCTCTGCCTCCCCGTCATCTGCACTCTCCTCTCCGCTCCCTACTCTATCCCCAGCCACCTCAGCGCGTTCTCGCTCAGCACCCGCTCGACCGTTTCGTCGGAAGCTCCCGCCTCCCGCAGCATCTCTGTATCCTCCCTCAGACGTAGCGCCGCATAGTCCGCGCCGCCCGGCAGGTTTGAGTCGCTGCCATAAACGAGGTGCTCATCCCCCAGATAGCACAGCGCCTTCCGCAAGGCATCCACCTTCCAGATGCGCGGCGCGCCGCTCGTGATATCCACGTAGCTCGTCCACTCCCCCTTCTGGTTCTCCTTGAACTTCCCGTTGACCGCCATGCACTCATCAGTCCACGGCCAGCTTATGTGCGCCATCGCAAACCTGATCCCTGGATAGTGGAGCATGATTTCGAAGTAGGCCGGCCGGCAATACTGCGAGGTGTCGCTCAGCCCCCAGAGGATGCCGGTGTGAAACAGCATCGGCTTGCCGTATTCCTCGATCTTCTTGTAGCAGGCCTGTGCCCGCTCGTCCGCCGGATACCAGTGGTTCGGGATCATCTTCACGCCCTTCAGACCTTTCTCATCGAGCGCGTAGTCGATCCCCTCCAGCGCATCTGGCAGCGTCGGCTCGATCCACGCGAACCCTATGATCCGGTCTGGATCCGGCGCCACTGTCCGCGCGATGTCATCGATCGACTGCCTGTGCGCGTCCGCCGGCGGCGTTCCTCCTTCCCTCATCGCCCGGTGCGGCGGCACTGCGAACAGCACCACCCGTTCCAGCCCCACCTCGTCCATCGCCTTCAGAATCTCCTCTCCGTCCTCTCCTCCCCTGCCGTGTACGTGGACATCTATCGCCATCTCTCTACCTCCACACTCCCTATTGGTACGCCGCCCCCTCGGCCGCACGTGCATACCGCGGCCATCTGATCATCAAATGCAGCCCATGCACCGCGCACAACACATAGAGCGCCGCCCCCCATCCCGGCGCTCCCAACAGCGTCAGCACCAGCCCATACACCGCCAGGCTCGCGCCGAAAGAGGCCACCACGGCCGCAGTGGAGAACACAGCACTTGCCGCTGTCGTCCCACTACTTCGCGCTCGCGCAAGCATCCGCTGCTCGAGAAAGAGCGAGATGCCATAGTCGGCAACACTCACCGCCAGCAGCGCAATCGCAAGGATTCCAACCGACTCCGCGTCCATGGCCGGCTTCGTCTTCACCAGCCGACCCACCATCGGAAACACCACGAGCGGCACGACATAGATCAGCGTCGCGACAAACTGCGCCCTCCCCAGTTCCCTCCTGCCGTCGCCCTCCATTACTCTCCTCCCCTGCCTCCGACAGACGCCCTCTCCAGTTCTCTCACCAGCCCCTCCACCAACACAAACCTCCCCAACGGCCTCACCTCCACCTCCTCCGGGAAGCTCTGCAAGAAGAGCCTGTTCTCGCACATCCCTCCCGACAGATAGAACTGCTTCGGCTCCCCGATGAAACGGTATGCGTTCATGGTGATCCCCCGCGCAAAACGCGCCACTGCCTCCTCCTCCGACACTCCATCCGACACCAGCTCGAAGAGCTGCTCCATCCCCAGCACCCCACACGTCACCGGCACCGACTTCGCGGAGGGCTTCATTCTCCCGTAGTCCAGACCGTAGTACCTCCCAATCAGCTCCAGCGTGAAACCGGTGAGTGCCCCACACGTCGTCGTCCAGTCCATCCCCACCAGCTCCTCCCCCCGCATGTGCACATACTTCACATCCCGCGACCCCACGTCCAACACCACATACTCCGCCTCCGAGATCAGCCGCCTCCCCCCTGCGCCAGCGCGATCAGCTCATTCACATGCCGGGGCGCTCGCCGCCGCGCGCTGTGCCCTGTCGCAATGTCGGCCTTCACATCCCACGCCTCGCGCGTCGGCACCACCCGCCGTTCCCCCGTCTCCGTGTCCAGCAGCTTCGTCCACGTCGTCCCGAAATCGCCGAGCACCGCCATCTCAGGTTCCACTCTGCGAAGCGGCGTCGCTACGTAGCACGAGGCCACACCCCTCGAAACCGTAGAAATGCCTCGACCTTCGCCCTCACCGGCTGCGACAGCACCCCGTCCGCGTCCACGTGCAGCCCATCGTGTCGCCTCGCCAGATGTTGGGCCACCACGTTCTTCGGACAGAACGTCTGGGCATAGAAGATCGTCGGCACTCCCTCCGGCACGTACATCTCCAGCTCCCAATCCGCCGGCGTCCGGTTCTCCAGACAGCGCGTCCACCCCAACACCTGTGCCCCGTCCGGGAGCAACTCGTAGATCGACAGATCGGCCGCCGGCACTCCCCAGATCGCCGCCCGCGGTTTCCGCTCCCCCCGCAGGTCAATCTTCTCCGGCCGAACCAGCCCCCCTAGAATGAGCTCCATCTTCCGCAGAACGGGCAGGTCCGAGTCACTGATCAGCGTCCCGGCAGCCTCCCGATTCTCGTTCTGCGTCCGCACGATCGGAGTCTCCAGCAGCCCCTCCAACACCTCCACAAGTCCCCGCGCCGCATCGCACTTCCCATACCCCTCATCTATCACGATCTCATCCAGATCCAGCGCCAACGCGTTATCCAGGACCCGACGGATTATGCGACAAGTCGTCCGCGGCAGCAAAGACTCGCTCCGCGCTTCCACCCCTTCCACCACATTGTCCAGATCTATCAACTCCTCGCCTCGCCGCAGCGCCAGCACCTCCTCCGGCGGGCATCCCACGAACCCGACCCTCCTCTTCTCTTCAGCCATCACATCCCTTCGCCGCGCTCACCTGCACCCACAACACCGTCATTCGCTCCTCCGCCTCCACCCCGCGCACTTCCCCCCCTGCCACTCCGGCGAACTCCCCTGCCGACACCTCGTGCTCATCTTCCCCGACCCGCAGTCTCCCCCGCCCCTCCAATACATAGCACACCATCTCCTCCGAATCGGCCCGCGGCTCCATACCCTGGCCCGGCTCCAGGCAGAGAACAAACGCTCGCATCTTCTCCGACCCATAGACCAGCGCCGGGCGGAACTTCCCCGGAAGGAATTCACAGACTTCCGACAAGCGTATCGGTTTCATCCCGCGCACCGGGCCACACCAAATCGCGCGCCCTGCTCGATAGGTTCGCCGCAGCGCACAGCGCGCCCTCTGTCGCCCAACGCCGGACCTCGGATACTCCGGCAGGACTCCCGCAGCTACGAGGCGAACCCCCCTACAGCGCGACAATCCGAGGTGCGCCCGTGCCGAGTATCGACCCGAAAGAGCTGTTGGACCTCGAGGCGGTCGGCGTAACCATCTGGTGGCTGGGAAACGCAGGCTTTGCCGTAAATGCCGCCGGGCCGCTGATCCTCATCGACCCTGTCATCGAGCTTCAGGATGACGCCGACCCGGTGACCTCCGAAGTGGGCCTTCCCCTTCTCGCGCCGCTCCCCATTCGCGCCCGCACCATCGACCGTGCCGACCTCATCCTCATCACCCACGACCACGGCGACCATGCCGCTCATCGCACCCTGCCGGAGCTGGCCGCCCGCACCCGTGCGCTCTTCCTTGGCACCCAGCGCACAGCTCTCAAGCTGCGCCAGCTTGGCATCCCCGAAGAGCGCCTCCGGGTGGCCCGCTACGACCAGCGGATGCGCGTCGGCAACATCACCGTGGTCCCCACTGTCGCCAAACACGAGGAGGACGTCATACATACGGAACGCGGCGACTGCTGCGGCTTCATCATCCGAACTGGTGGACTCACCATCTGGCATACCGGTGATTCTGAGCTCATGGACGAGCACCTCAAGGTCACCGATGTCGACGTGCTGCTTCTCCCCATTGCCCCCCATGTCTTCGGCACCCAGGGCGCCATCCGACTCGCCAACACGACACGCGCCCGACACATCATCCCCTGCCACTATGGCACCTACGACGCCGATCTGTATTGGTGCGCCGGCGACCCGGCCGCGGTGGGCGCCGGGATCGAGGACGCACGGCGCCGCTTTCACAGGCTCGACATCGGCGACAAGTTCGTCATCCCCACCCGCTGAGCCCGGCCAGCGCCTCCGCCGCCCAGCCGCAGATGCTGTCCCACCCGTAGCCTCGGCTTGCCAACCTACCGCGCGTCCCTCCCGCTCGGCGTCCGTGGTCCGGCGCGACAACACTACCTGGCGGGGGAAACCGCTGCTCCGTGCAGAACACCAATTAGCGTTGCACCTCAAGCATCCTCGAAGGGGAGCACGTGATGGAGAAAGTCGCGCTTGGCAACTCAGAGATTCGAGTGACCCGGATTGCCCTTGGCACCTGGAACATGGGCGGCCAGGCTGGCTGGGGCCCGGAGAACGAGGCCGCCGCCGTCGCTGTCATTCGGCACGCGCTCGACCGCGGCTGCAATTTCCTCGACAGCGCCCGCGGCTACGGGAGAGGCAAGTCCGAGGAGGTCCTCGGCAAGGCCGTCGAGGGCCGCCGCGATGAGGTGGTCATTGCCACCAAGATGATGCACTGCAAGCCCGAGGAAGTGGCCCCCAACATCGACGCCAGCCTCGAGTGCTTGCGCACCGACTACGTTGACTTGTACATCTGCCACTGGCCCGTCCCGAGCCTCCCGCTAGAACCTTTCTTCGAGGAGATGGCTCGGCAGCGAGAGGCCGGGAAGATCCGCGCCATTGGCGTGTCGAACTTCAACCTGGAGCAGATGCGGATCGCCCTCAACTACGGCGTCGTCAGTCTCCAGCCCCCGCTGTCCATCCTGTGGCGCATCCCCAACGATCTGCTCACCTTCTGTCGCGACCAGAATGTGGCGGTGACCCCGTACTCCCCCCTCGCCCAGGGGCTCCTCACTGGCCGCTACACTCGCCACAAGGCAACCACCCGCGGCGGCCCGCGCGACCACAATCTGCTCTTTTCCGCCGATGTGCTGCCACACTCACTCGAGGTGGCATCCCTCGTGGACGCCATCGCCGACAGGCTCGGCGCCACTTCCTCCCAGGTTGCGCTGGCCTGGCTCCTGCAGACTCCTGGCATCACGGCTGTCTTGGTCGGGGCCAGCAAGACTGCCCAGTGGGACCAGAACACCCGCGCCCTCGACGTCACGCTGAACCAGAACGACTACCAGCAGCTCGACGAGGCCGGTCGCGCTGTCTGGGATCGCCTCGGCCCTGACGAGGCCATGTGGGGCTGGAAGCCCACCTGAGCTCGTACCGCCGCGCACCAGCCGCGGCCATGGCGCTTGCCGCCTCCCCACAAGTTCAATTCCGCCCCCGTCTCCCGAGGGATCGACCTGAGCGTCGGCTCACACACGTCTGTGACCCTCCAAGCTGTCTCGCCGCCGAGATACAGCCATGCTGACAATCGCCCCATGGATCGAGCAGGTCTCTTCCATGTTGGCGGCGAATCCAGAAGCTTACCGTGGCTTCTGCCGTCATCCCAGACAATACATGGCGCCGCCAAAGGCAGGTGTAGCCGTGAGCCTGAGAAAAGTCGGCCCTTACACCATCACTCGCGAGCTCGGGCAGGGAGGGATGGGCCAGGTTCTCCAAGCCCTGTCGCCGGAGGGCGAAACGGTGGCTCTCAAGACTGTCCTCTGGCCCCAGGGGCTGGACGCCCGATCCCGGTGGGAAACCGTGGAACGCTTCCAGCGCGAGGCCCGTGCCGCCCGCTCCCTCGCCCACCCCAACATCTGTCAGGTCCTCGACATCGGGGCCGAGGAAGACACCTTCTTCATCGTGATGGAGTTCCTGGACGGCCAGACAGTCACAGAGCTAATCCAACTGGCCGGAGCAATCAAGGCGGAGCGATGTGTGGAGATCATGATTGGCGCCTGCGGGGCCCTCGCCTACGCCCACGAACAGGGAATCGTTCACCGAGACATCAAACCTGCCAACATCATGATCTTGCGCAACGGCCAGGTGAAGCTCACGGACTTCGGGCTGGCCTCCATCGTACACGAAGCCGGAGTCACTCAGACCGGCACCACCATGGGGACCTTCGCCTACATGTCTCCTGAGCAGACACGGGGAGAGAAGCTGGACGCCAGGTCTGACATCTTCTCGCTCGGGTCAACCTTCTACGAGATGCTCTCCGGCCGTCGGCCCTTCCAGGGAGAAGGGCCGGGCGCGATTGTGAATCAGATCCTAGCCAAGGATCCGCCGCCCCTGGAGGGCATTCCGAGCCACATCTCCCTGATCGTCAACAAGTGCATGCGCAAGCAGCTCGAGCACCGATTCCAGAGCGTCAGCGAGATTCTCGATCGTCTGCGCCAGCCAGCCCAGGCATCCACCTCGGAAACGGCCATCCTGCCCGGCGGCCAGCCGGGCCCTGTGTATGCCTCTCCTCCTGTGACACTGATCGCAAAACGCGCCGCACAGCAGCCTCCGGCTCCCGCGGAGACATCCGCGGTCTCCGGCCGCCCTCCCGATCTGCGCTGCACCAAATGCAATGAGCCGATGACCAAAACTACACCTTCCTGCTGGCGGTGCGGCACCCCGAACCCCCTGATCTCTCAGCGAAAGCACCGAGAGGATCACGGCAAGGAGCTTCGGGCCGCACTCGGCGACTTGGCGCCCCGCAAGAAACGCGGCTGGCTGAAGCGCGGAAGATAGAGGGCCCGCCCGGCCGGTGGCCGGCGGGGAAGACGTGAAGCGCTCAGACGCTCAACGGAAGCGAGAACGAGAAGTCGGATCCCCGCCCCACCTCGCTCTCCACCCAAATGCGGCCCCCGTGAGCTTCCACCGCCAGCCTGCAGAACGCCAGGCCGAGTCCGACAGACACCTTCTCGTCTGACCGTTCTCTCAGTGCCGCCTGGAAAAACTTGTCGAAGATGCGGCTCTGGTACTCCGGCGGGATTCCCGGCCCTTCGTCGTGCACTGTCACCACGACCGAGTCCTCCTCCGGAGTCACCGCCGCGGACACGCCCAGCTTGCTCCCCGGAGGCGAGAGCGCGACCGCATTGCCCGCCAGATTGATGATGATGCGGCGGAACATCTCTCGGTTCGCGGGCACCTCGGGCAGATCCTCAGGCACCCGCACTTCGACCTGCATCTCCTTGTCGCGCGTCTGATAGCTGACCTGCGACAGCGCCGCCTCTATCTCTTCCCCTATCCGCAGCGGCACCCGCTTGATCTTGACCTCCCCTGCCTCCAGCTTCGCCGCGTCGAGAATCCCGGCAATGAGTACATTGAGCCACTTGCTCGATCCCAGTGCGATCTCTACGTACTCGTCCTGATGATTCGCCAGCTCCTCCTGACGCAGCAGCTCCAGAAAGCCGATGATGCTGGTGAGCGGGCCCTTCAGATCGTGAGTTACCATCGCCGCGAGATCGCGCAGCAGCTGGTTCTTCCGCTCCGCCTCGCAGAGCTCACATCCCACAATCGCCGCTGCCGCGCGGTTGGCGAACAGCGAGAGCCGGTCCAGGTCGCGCTCCGTGAAGCTCGCGCTCCTCGCCCGGCTTTCCACCTGGATCACCCCAATCGTCTCCTCTCCCGTCCACAGAGGAGCGCACAGGCTGGAGGTAATGCGAGCTGCCGCTACGCTCTTCGACTCGCTGAACTCAGCCGCCACATCCCGGAACAGCACGGACTTGCCCTCTCGCAGAACGCGGTGCGCGACCGACATGCTCACAGTCACATCCCCTTCGATTCGCCCCTCCTCCCCTCTGACTCGCGCCACCTGCCGCCTTGGCCGAAGCGTCGCCCGATCGACCAGAAGCACTATCACATGGGTGGCCGAGGGAAAGGCTCGCAGCACCCCTTCCAGTATTACGTCGAGCATCCCCTCCGGCTCGAACGCAAGGCCGATGTCCTGCTCCCACTGATAGGCCAGCGCGAGATCATCCAGGTCTTCGAGCTGCCGCTGCCTGGATGACTCCAGGTGCTCGACAGATCGCGAGGCGATGAGCGTGTGTTCGGGGGCATCTGCCTCTTCCGCTTCCCCGGGTTCGAAGCGCAGCACAGACTCGCCCACGTGGATAAGATCGCCCGGCTCCAGCCCCACCTCCGGCTCCGATTCGCTCAGCGTGATACGTCCTCCCGCCCTCTCGATAGCCGAGCCGTTAGTGCTCCCCAGGTCCCGGTACCGCCACCGGCCGCCCGCGGAGATGATTCGGCCGTGCTCTCGGGAAACGAAGGGATCGGGGAGTAGCACGTCGTTGGCAGCGACCGTCCCCAGGCCGACCGAAGTCTGCCGGAAGACATATACCTTCCCCTTTTCCGCTCCCTCGACCACCGATAATCGAAGCATTTGACCCCCTAAGAGCGCCTATCAAAACTGCCGGCGCTCTTTGCAGAAGCCCGGGCCAGGCGCTCTCGAAGCCGAGGCAAGAGGTCTTGCTAGAGCCCCTAAGGCCTCGCCATCGCAATACTACGTACACCCAGGGGGGATGTCAACTCACGCCGTCCCCGTGGCTGCTCTTTGCCACACTTCCCCCGTCCCGGGGGCAGGAGATAGTCCCTCCTGTTTAGAATCCCGTGAGGTCGGGCAATAGTAGCTAGGCGAAATACGGCATCCTGTGGAGGTGAAGAGCTATGCGACGCCTGTTGTGGCTGCCGCTCGGCCTCGCCGTTCTGGGGGCCGGCCTTCTCTGTGCAGAGACAGCTCAAGTGCCAAAGCGAACTGTCTGGATCGTCCCTCACGACTACCAGGGGACCCTGTGCGTCCAATCCGGAGACGTCATCGAGCTCTGGACCTGGCCTCTTCCCCTCGTCCCGGACAACCTCGAGTCCCGCTTCCGCGCCTCCAAGGAAGGGCGCGGAGTAGAGCTCGTCGGCGAGACGCTCCCCCACAAGGAAGGCACCATGCAGCGCCTATACTTCTTCAAAGCCTTCGAGCCGGGCCCCGCCACCCTGAAAGTGGAACTCGTCCACATGGACGGCGCCGTTCGCGAGACGCGAACCTACCAGGTTGAGGTGGCCCCGCCTCCGTCCCAGGAGTGACCTGAACATACTCCGTGCAGTTCGGCCGGCGCCTTCGCGCGCCCTGCCGTAACAATTGACCCTGAACAGGAGAGAGAACAATGTCAAGACTGCGCCGCACCCGCCGCACGACGCTGACGCTCATCGCCTTGCTCGTCCTTGTCGGCCTCGCCGCCACCATCGCCTCCGCCGCCATATTGGCAAGAGTGCGAGCCCCGGCCGCCAAGCTGATCATGGCGGGCATCCCGGAGAAGGTGATCGCGCTTCCCCCCGCGCGCCTCGCACAGGTGAAGGACGGCAAGCAGGTCGCCAACATCCAGCAGCTCCAGCAGAACTACTTCGTCCGCAACAACGTGCCCTTCATCCGGGGGGCCCCGGGCGAAGAGTTCGAGCTCATCTCGCTCGAAAAGATGGCGTACAACCCGACCCAGACGGAGATCACCCGTGCCACGCGCGTGCTGCCCAAGATCCTCTCTCACATGGCCTACATCAACGGCGGAACGCTGTTGGCGATTCCACAGGTCGTGGACCATCGACCGGATCAGACGTCCGTCAAGAACCAGAATAACCGAGGCACCTGTGTCTGCTTCGCCTCTATGGCGGGACTCGAGGTGGCCTACGGGGGCGGGAGCCTGGACCTGTCTGAGCAGTTCGCCAACTACCTCTACATGACGGCCGAAAGCCGCGGCTGCAAGGACGCCGGTCTGAAGACCACGGACTCCGCCAACTACCTCGCAAATGACGGCGTCTGCGTGGAGACCATCTGTCCCTATCAGAACGACAAGTACAACTTCCCCTCCTACTGCAACAACGCTGCGCCTGCGGCCCCTCCAATGCGCGTCGAGGCAGTGTCCAAGCGCCCCTACAAGATCAAGAGCTACCAGAAGATCTGGCGCAACGACTCCCTCACCACCGACACCGGCATCTGGATCAACAACCCCCGCTACCTGGAGTCGCTCCTTCGCGCCGGCCACGACATCGTCTTCGGAACTCACGTGGCGGGGTGGATCACCCCGTACACCGGGACCATAGATGTCAAGCTGACCGGGGGCGGCAACCCGCTGCCCAGCGTCGGTGGGCACGCCATGCTGGTTGTCGGCTACGACCGAAACCAGGAGTACTTCATCGTCAAGAACTCCTGGGGCACCAGCAAGGGACAGGCCGGCTACGTCTACCTCTCCTACGACTACATCCGCACCTACGCCAAGTACGGTTACGTCATTACCGACGTGGAGCCGATACTGCTCACCATGATCCGGCCCATGCTGCGCGCCGTGCCCATGATCCGGCCCAGCAGATAGCCCCGAGTCACAGACAACACCAGAGGGGCGGCCCACCCGGGCCGCCCCTTTCTCGTCCTCAGACCCCGGTAACTCCCCCTCCCGCGCCACTCCCGCGAAGACACCTTTTTTTCTTCTCCCGTGAAACCTCCCACCCTCGACTTGCGTCTATCTCTGTGTGAGGCAAACCAGTGCAGCCGGTAACCACCATGTACAGAAACGACCTGGAATCAGAAGAGAGGCAGACTGCCCGCCCCGCATCGGCGACCTTGCCCGCTCCGGCGGACGCCGAGCCGACAGCGCACGCTGGCATCGGAGCCCTGGATCGCCCAGCTATCGATTCGCATGTCCTGTGCCCACGGGCACAGGCGGCGGACGTCTTGCTGGACCGGATGGACGGTGAGGCGCAGAAATATCTGCACAGAACGCGGCACCTCGACGTGGTTCTCCAATCCAGCAGGCTTCGCCGCCGCACCGCATGGCTGTGCACCCGCAGGACGAAGTAGACCGACCTCGCGTCCCTTGCCGTCGTCTCCTCAACTGAGAGGCGGGCACCGGAGTGCCCGCCTCTCACTAGCATCCCAGATGCCCGCCGGAGTCCCTCAGCCCAGCTTCTCCAGCGGCTTCGCCCGGTGCCCGAACTCGCGTGCCACCGCCTCCGCCGTCGGCGCCGCCCAGCGCACCGCGTTCGTGATCACCCGCACCACGTTCTCGTCATGGTAGTTCGGGTAGGTCTCGTGGCCGGGTTGGAAGTAGAACACCCGCCCGTGCCCGCGCTGGTAGCAGCATCCCGCGCGGAACACCTCACCTCCGGCGAACCAGGCGATCAGCACCAGCTCGTCCGGAGCGGGAATGTCGAAGAACTCCCCATACATCTCCTCGTGCGGCAGCTCGAAGTACGGCCCCAGCCCCGCCGCAATCGGGTGATTGGGCGCCACCACCCAGTACCGCGCCTTCTCGTTGATCTCCCGCCACCACAGATTGCACGTCGTTCCCATCAGCCGCTGGAAGATCTTCGAGAAATGAGCCGAATGCAGCACGATCAGCCCCATCCCCTCCAGCACCCGATTCTGGACTCGATCTACGATCTCGTCTTTCACCTCATGGTGCGCCATGTGCCCCCACCACACCAGCACGTCCGTTTCCTTCAGCACCGCCTCCGTCAGCCCGTGCTCGGGATCGTCCAGCTTGGCCAGCCGCGTCGTGATCCCATCATCCTCGTTCAGGTTTCCCGCGACCGCCGCGTTTATCCCATCCGGATAGACCTTCTTGACCGCCTCTTCCGTCTTCGCTTGACGATACTCACTCCACACCGTAACTCGAATCTTGTCTGCCACTGCAACTCGCCTCCCATATAGGAATACCGTTGGGCGGGAGCTATGCCTCCTGCCCTTCTCCTCGCCCCAACAATTCGTAGGGCAGGAGCGCGTCTCCTGCCCGAACACCATCATCCTGAGCGAAGCCTTGCGTAGCCGGCGGGCGTGACCTGCCGCCCTCAACCTTACCAGGCGCGGTGTTCGGGCGGAGGCGCACAGAGACATCGGTCACCGGCTTCTGTCCAGAATCCGGCGCGCTTGCCGGTCCGCTCGAACCATGAACACCGTTTCTGAGACGTGGATGACCCAAGAGCTCACGAGCAGCCCACCGATCAAGCACATCACGGAGAGAATGGCTTTGTATGACAATGACAACCGATTCCTGCCGCGGATCCACTTGAATAGAAGGCGATAGTCCAGTATCAGGCAGCATGTAAGTGAACCTAGGAGAAGGAGAGTCGCGAGCATGCCGAATGAGAACACCGATGCTTCCGGCCAGGAAGGGGCAATCCCCAGGTATTGCACCAGGCCCACGACAAGCGCGCCCGCAATGATGGGAGGGTACTTCCATTTCCCGGGACCGTGTCTAGCTGAAGTCAATGCGGTTAGAACAAAGAGCCCCGAGCCGACGACAACCATGCTGAACTCGATGCTAGCGTCCCAGAAACGATCCATGTCCAAAGCCATAGCTGGATGCAACCTCCCCAACTACAGGTACCAGGTTCCTACCTGAGCACATCCGCCCTTCGTGCTACTCCAACCCGCGCCCCGTCAGCAGCCTGAACGCCTCCCGATACCTCTCACTCGTCCCCTCCACCACCTCCACCGGCAGCTCCGGCGCCGGCGGCTGCTTATCCCACCCCTTGGACTCCAGGTAATCGCGCACCGGCTGCTTGTCGAAGCTCCGCTGCGGCCGCCCCGGCTCGTACTCATCCGCCGGCCAGAACCGCGACGAATCCGGCGTCAGCACCTCATCTATCAGAATCAACCGGTCCTCGTGCCGCCCGAACTCGAACTTCGTATCCGCAAGGATGATCCCCCGCTCCCGCGCGTGGTCCGCCGCTCTCCGGTACACCGCCAGGCTCACCCGCTCCAGCTCTCGGTACGCTTCCTTCCCCGCGATCTCCATCGCCTGTTCGGCTGCGATGTTGATATCGTGCCCCGACTCCGCCTTCGTCGCAGGTGTGAAGATGGGTTTGGGGAGCTTCTCACTCTCCCGCAGCCCCCCCGGAAGCTTGATCCCGCACACCGTCTCCGTGTCCCGATACTCGCGCCACCCTGACCCCGCCAGGTACCCCCTCACCACACACTCCACCGGCACCACCTCCGCCCTCTTCACCAACATGCTCCGCCCGGCGAGCACTTCGAGATACTTCCCGATGCAGGCCGGATACTCCGTCGCGTCGGCCGTGATCAGGTGATTCTCCACGATGTCCTGCGTCAGCTCGAACCAGAACAAGGACATCGCCGTCAGCACCCGCCCCTTATCCGGGATACTGTTCGGCATCACCACATCGAACGCCGAAATCCGATCCGTCGCCACGATCAGAAGCTGGCTGCCGAGATCGTAGATATCCCGCACCTTCCCCCTCGCCAGCAGCCTCACACCCTCAAACTCCGTCCTCAACAACGGCTCCGCCACCTGACCTCTCCCACGCTGCGATTTCGTCCCTCGAGTTCGTGCGCCAGGCCTGTCCTGAGTTCAAGCGAAGGAAGCGTGTCTCCTGCCCCGAGCGCGCTCGGCATTTCGGCATTCCCAATGCCGAAACCCTTGTCGCTGTTCTCGGCGTTTCTCGGTGTTTCGGGACTTCAGTCCCGAAACGGCCCCTCCACCTCCGTCGCTTCCGGCGGTCCCGCCGCCGGCCGAATCTGCGTAATCTGCGGTTAATCCCCCCTTCACACCCCTACCCCCACCACTTCCCCCAACTCCAACAACTCCACCACCTTCTCCGTCTCCGCCTCCACAACCGCCGGTTCCTCGGCCGACGCGATCGCCCGGTCCGGGTCCTTCAACCCATGCCCGGTGAGGATGCACACAACCGACGCATCCTCCGGCATCCCCGCCTCCGCCTCCCCCTCGAAATACCCCTCCCTCACCAGCTTCGCCACTCCCGCGACCGACGCTGCTGATGCTGGCTCAACAAACAACCCCTCTATGATCGCCAGCATCTTGTACGCTCCCAGAATCTCCTCATCCGTCACCGTCTCGATCAGCCCGCCCGACTCATCCCGCGCCGCAACCGCCATCTTCCAGCTCGCCGGATTCCCGATCTTGATCGCCGTCGCTATCGTCTGCGGATCGAGCACCGGCTCCCCCGCCACGATCGGCGCCGACCCCTCCGCCTGGAAACCAAGCATCTTCGGCCGCCGCCGACTCCGCCCCGCCTCCCGGTACTCCTTGTACCCCTTCCAGTAGGCCGTGATATTCCCCGCATTCCCCACCGGGATCGCGTGATACACCGGCGCATCGCCCAGCGCGTCGCAGATCTCGAACGCCCCCGACTTCTGCCCTTCGATCCGGTACGGGTTGATCGAGTTCACCAACTGCACCGGATAGCTGGTCGTTATCTGCACCACGATTCGAAACGCGTCGTCGAAGTTGCCCTCAATCGCCACCACCTTCGCCCCATGCATCACCGACTGCGCCAGCTTCCCCATCGCGATCCACTGCCGCGGCACCACCACGATGCACTCGATCCCCGCCTTCGCCGCATAGGCCGCCGCCGAGGCCGCCGTGTTCCCCGTCGAAGCGCACATCACCGCCCGCTGGCCCTCCTCGAGGGCCTTCGACACCGCCATCGTCATCCCGCGGTCCTTGAACGACCCCGTCGGGTTCGCCCCCTCGTACTTCAGGTACAGCGGAATCGGCAGCCCGATCCGCTCCTGTAGGCGCGGCGCGGCCAGCAGCGGCGTATCCCCCTCCCGCAGCGTGATAACCGGAGTCTCCTCCGTCACCGGCAGAAACTCCCGATACGCCTCAATTATCCCGGGCCAACCGACTCTCGCGCTCATCTGCCGACTCTCACCCCTCCGCCTCCGCTCTGATCCAACTGCTGATTTCGCCCACTTCTTCCAGCTTCTCGACCCGCGCCAGCGACCGCCGCATCTTCCCCTCCTCGGCCGGGTGCGTCAGCCAGACGATCTCCGCCGACTCCCCCGAGGCGTCCATCTGCAGCACCGACGCGAGGCTCACCCCCTCCTCGCCGAGCACCGTCGCAATCGCCGCCAGAACTCCCGGCCGGTCCGCCACCTGGGTTCGCAGGTAATGCCGCGTCGTCACCTCCTCCATCGGCTTCACCGGCTTGCCCTCGAAACAGGTGCACGCGATCCTGCCCGTCGAGCCGCAGCGAACGTTGCGCGCCACATCGATGATGTCCCCCACCATCGCCGACCCCGTCGGCATCGTCCCCGCGCCCTGGCCGTAGAACATCACCTCCCCCACCGAGCTCCCCCGCACGAAGATCGCGTTGAACGGACCGCCGACCGCCGCCAGCGGATGGCTCGTCGGCAGCAGCGTCGGATGCACTCGCATCTCCAGCGCTCCGTCCACCTCCGCGCCGATCGCCAGCAGCTTGATCGTGTACCCCAACTGCCGCGCGTACTCCATGTCCCGCGCGCTCACCTTCGCGATACCCTCGCGGTAGATGCCCGCCACCGGCACTCGAGTCTCGAAGGCTATCGACCCCAGGATCGCCAGCTTGAAGGCGGCGTCGAATCCCTCCACATCGTTCGTCGGGTCCGGCTCCGCGTAGCCCAGCCGCTGCGCCTCCGCCAGCGCGTCGCCGAACTCGGCTCGCTCCTCCGCCATTCGCGTCAGGATGAAGTTCGTCGTCCCATTGACGATCCCCATCACCCGGCCGATCCGATTCCCCGCCAGGCAGCTCTTGAGCGGCCGCAAGATCGGGATTCCCCCGCCCACGCTCGCCTCGAACATCAAGTCCAGCCCCCGCTGCGCCGCCGCCTCGAACAGCTCCTTGCCGTGTCGCGCGATCAGCTCCTTGTTCGAGGTAACTACGTTCTTCCCGGCTCGCAGCGCCCCCAAGACGAAGTTCAGCGAATGATCGGTGCCCCCAATGCACTCCACGACGATCGCAATCTCGGGATCGTCCAGCACCGCCGACGCCTCCGTCGCCTGCATCTCCGACGGAACCGGAATATCAACCGGCCGCGATGCCGACCAGTCCACATCCACCAGACGCTTCACCCGCACCGGCCGGCCGACCTTGCGGTCGATGCTCTCCTGGTTATCGAGCAGCGTCTTGTAGGTTCCCGAGCCGACCTTCCCGTACCCGATGATGCCAACATATATGGGCCGCTCTGACATCACCCCTCCTTCTCCGCCTCGGCCGCGTTGAAGAACTCCAGCACTACCAATGGATCCCCCGCCTGCACCAGCTTTCCGTTCTCGGCGGGGATCGCGACGACGCGGCCGTTCCACTCCGCGTGGATCTCGTTGAAGACCTTCATCGCCTCCACGATGCAGACCGTCTGCCCCTCCTTCACCACATCGCCGATCTCCACGAAGGTGGGGGTATCCGGCGCCGCCGCGCGGTAGAACACGCCGATCAGCGGGGAGCGAACCGCCACCGTCCTCCCCTTCGCCTGGCGCGCCGCCTCCGCCGGCCGCGCCCTCGCCGGAGGCGCTGGCTGTGGCTTGCTCTGGGTCCGGCTGAGCCGGAGCTTGAAGGAGCCGTCGTCCACCAGCAGCTCGTCCAGCCCGTGCTGCCGGAATAGCGCCACCAGAGACAATACCTGCTTGTAGGCTTCTTCTTCGATCACTGGCAAGCTCGCCCTACGCCCTCACTCCCCGCGGCACCGGCCGCCCCGTGGGGTTATGCAACGAGCCCCACCGCCGTGTGGGGCTCGCCTTCATGGCGCGACTGCGCGGCCCGCGGGGCCGAACAAAGTGCTACTGTCGCTGAAGCGCTCGCATGCGCTTGAGCCGCTTCTTGCGAGCGCGCTTGTCCCGCTGCCGCTTTTCTTCCTCGTACTCCCGCCGGCGGTCGTCGATTTCCCGCTGCATATCGCCCTCGACTTCGCGCTCGAACTCGAGGAAGCGGTTCAGACTCGGCGAGAGGCTGCGCAGCTTCTCTGTATCAACTGTCATATATCAGCACTCCTGCAATCACTACCGGCTGAATTGTAGCAAGCCCAAGGCCGGAGTGTCAAGCCGCGGCGCGCGGCGGACTTAGCTCCGGCGCGCGGCCGTTCGCGGGAGCGCGTTTGCACTCCTGTGGCAGTGTCGGAACACTCCAATGGGAGTGTCCTAGCACTCCTATGGGAGTGTCGTAACACTCCTATGGGAGTGGGACAACGGACAATTCCCGGCCATTCGGTGAATGTCCGGACATGTCCATCGGCTCTGAGGGCATGTGAGGGGGCTTAGAAAATGTCCGCGATATGGCCAAGTATGTCCATTGTCTGTCCATTGGCCGAATGGTCATATTCCGGTCAATTCGGACATTTTGGACATCTTTGGACATCATGCGGACATTCGGATATGTCCGCAGCAGGCGTCCGCTCGCACAAGAGTAAAGCGATGGCTTGGTCTGCCATGTCGCGTCGGCACGCTGAGAAAGCGGGGGCGGCCGCGGGCTCGAGGGCAAGATTCTTCGCTTCGCTCAGAATGACGTAGGGCCCTGGGGCAGGATTGCCTAGGCCCGCCGCGCCGGAGAACGGCGCGCCTGGGCAGGCGCGCCCTACAAGGGAAGATCAAAGGCGCGGGAGATGAAGACGGCCATCTGGTCGCGAGAGACGATGACGGTGGGGCCGTAGGTGACAGCGTCGTAGCCGTGGACGATCTCTTCGGCGACACAGTACTCGACGTACTTGAAGGCCCAGTGGTCGGTGGGAACATCGTCGAAGGTGGCGTCGGCGGGGCCATCGGGGACGTTGGCGTTATCGCCAGCCACGGCGCGGGCGATGAAGACGGCCATGGCATCGCGGCTGACGGTGGCGGCGGGGGCGTAGGTGCCGAGGCGGAAGCCCTGGACGATATCGTTGGCGACGCAGTACTCGATGTACTTGTAGGCCCAGTGGTCGGTGGGAACATCGTTGAAGGTGGCTTCGGCCGGGCCGTCGGGGACGTTGTCGTCGCCACCGGCGAGGGCGCGGGAGATGAAGACCGCCATCTGATCGCGGGCGACAGTCCATTCAGGGCAGTAGAAGCCATCGGGATAGGCTGACACGATGCTGGCGTCAACGCAGGCCATGATCTGGCCGTAGGCCCAGTAGTCGGGGGGGACGTCCGAGAACAGCACCGCTATATGACGTGCCTTCACGTCGCTGTCAGGCCCTGCTGCATTCGACGCTGTTAAGGTGACGGTGTAACGCCGAGGGCTGGCGTACTCGTGGCTGGGGTGCTGCTGGGTGGAGGTTGCTCCATCCCCGAAGTGCCAGAGCCAGGAGGTGGGGCTGTTGCCCGACAGGTCGGTGAAGTACACCACCAGCGGCGCGGTCCCACTGGTGGGGGTGGCGGAGAAGTCAGCCTCGGGGGCCGGC
>Ga0114922_10000056_pt1 | contig 93202 bp, 77 predicted proteins | sample AartaG_FD_100975 | JGI IMG/M metagenome (GOLD analysis project Ga0114922, IMG submission 100975) | Deep subsurface microbial communities from Aarhus Bay to uncover new lineages of life (NeLLi) - Aarhus_00045 metaG | ecosystem: Environmental > Aquatic > Marine > Oceanic > Sediment | place...
AGTAGGTCGGCCTCCGATCCGCCTCAGGCGTATCTCCAGCCTGATGCATGGGAGTCTTGTCATTCCTGCGAAAGCAGGCGGACGAAGTCCTTTATTTATCCAGAGAAGGTTAGCCACTGAGAAGGTAAGTAATAATAGGCAGGAGTCGTCCGCCTAAGGCGGACTGCCCTACTTAGCTAACTCGTGTTTTTCCCCGGGTAACCGCCAAAACTCGTTCCCCTGAAATCCTGCCGCACCGGGTGGAATACATCAACAACACGGCAATCGGTTACAGCACGGCCGGAATGAGCTGGATTGGGAGCGAGAACCATGACTTTACCCGGAACCAGGCTGTACGATTGCCCATCAACCGTCAACTCCAGCTCGCCATCGATGATATTGACAACCTGTTCATTTTCATGAGTGTGTTCCGGAAGCAGGGCACCGGCAGTTAGTTTTACATGAAGTACAGTCACATTCTGCGCAGTTACTGCACGCGCCAGGATACCTTCGGAAATTTTCAGCTCGGGCAGTTCATTTAGTTTTACGAGTCCCATTATGATTCCTCCAAAATGTTTAATTATGATATTCGTTTTTTATACGTGGACGCTGCTGCCGGGTTGCGTTGTTTAAATCCACAGTATAATCGTCAGGAGCGCAGGGCTCCCGACCTACTCGGCTGTTTTGGAAAAACACGCAAACCAGAACAACCTCCATATAGTATCAATAATGTCAAGCAAAAAAAAGCTTGACAAAAATAATTGAAATTAGTTTAATTTATACAAAGTATGCTCTATTAAATTAGCTAACATGATTGCCTGAACTGGGGAGTATAAAGCTTATGAAGTATCTTATTTCGTTTTTTATGATAGTTTTATTAAGTTTTGAAGGTAATTATTGAATTAAATCAGGAATAGTTATTAGTAAAGGCAAACTTAATTCATGGGCTAATGTTAAACTTTTAAAGAGGAGGTAAAATGTCCAAGAAAATCATCAATTTCCTAGGATTACCAGAGCGTTACCATGGTATTCCAGCAGTGTGGTTTTTGAGTGTCGTTCTTGTAATTACTATTGTTTTCAGCGGCTGTGGCGGTTGTGGAGGCTGTGATGGCTGTAATTGTTTTAAAGGCAAAGTCGACATCACACCCGTTCGCGAAAGCGGCAATGCTATTATCAGCATTCAAAATATAACTGTTCTGGGCACTCAGAATGAAACAACGGTTGTTTCGGTTTCTTATTCGGGGACATTGACCGGAGCAGGGAGCGGCAGTGGAGATGCTTCTTTTAGCATCAATAGAAACTATGAAGTTACAAGGGCCAGTGTAACCCCCGCCCCATCCTACGAGCGAAAAAACCTGAAGCCTGGAAATTGGGAAATTACGGTTAGAGTCGGAAACTGGAGTGCCCGACGGCAGGGAACTATACGTGCAAACCAGGGCACGACGTTTTCTTTTGTTTATGGTCAATAAATTATTGACGTAAAAGACACTTGTTACGCCTTTATAGGCATAAATATCAAAGGAGTTGATATGCTAAAATGCATAAAAAAGATTTTATCTGTACTGATAGTGGTTTTATACATCACTAACATTGGAGCGCCTTTATCTTATGCGGTTAGTCCCAGCGTTGATGTTGTTTTACCTTTCGATGAACTGAAGGGATTGATTCAAGATCTCGAAGATGCGGGAATGAATGTGGTTGGCGAGGCCGGCCTGCAAATCAGACAGAGTATCAGAGAATTAAGAGCGCAAATGGAATTGGTAATTGATCAGGTGAAAGACGCCGCTAAAGAAGTGATTCGGGAAGCGGCTATGCAGTTAAGGTCCCTTATAGAAGAACTAATGGATCAGGCGAGAGCTCTTCTAAACGAAGTAAACGATATGGTTTCCCAGCAAATCAAATGTATCAACCAGGCTCTGGCGGAAAGAATAGCTCAGATCAAAGATTCCATAATGCAAATACTGGATAAACTCAACGATACGATCAGAGATGCGGTTAACCTGGTTTATGCAAAAGCCGGAATGCTGGTCGATAAGGGCAGCTATAATGTGAAAACCATTATGGATTCAACATTGAACATAATAGCCAAAGTAGTGATTTTAATTTTCATATTTTTAATGCTGTTCTGGCTTATTAGAGCTCTCTGGAAAGGAGCGTTTCCGAAAGTAAAAGTATTGCGGTATGGTATTCCATCCTTGATTGTTTTGCTTGTTGCAGGAGGTGTTTATCTTTTATTCAGCTCTTCTGCGTTAGCTGCAATTCTTGGTTCGGATATTATTTTACCAAATGCCGAAAACTCCTGCCAGGTTGGAGATAGCCTGTATACTGAATTCATGGATTTAAAAAACAGAGAAGCCGATACATCTACTCTTACAAGCGTTGGAAACTCGGCTTTAGAAAAGCTTGGCACATGCTCTTACGCTACAATGAGTTCTGTTCTTGCTCAGGTAAGCCGGGATAAAATGGATGATATTGGAGCAATACTCTATCCACCGCCGCCGCCACCGCCATCCACACCAATTGTATCGGATTGTGAACAGGAAACCGGTCAACCATCGGTCAGTATCGGATGGGTATCCAGGTATGATTTGATGAAGGTCGGCGTTCTGGAAAAACTTACCAGAACGAACATAATAAGAGCTGATATAATAAATCCGGTGGTCAGAGACACTTCTACATATTTCCGTACTATCAGGAGAATCGGAATCAAGCCCCGCGTCATCATTAGATCAGGAGGTCCATAAGTGATTAATCTGACGAGTAGAGTAGAATAAGCAAATCGATGATCATTTAATTCGTTCACCGGGTAATTAGGGGCAGGTCTTGTGCCTGCCCTTTTTATCTGCCTGTCAAAACCATAAAGGTTTTGACCTACTATTCTGCCCTACAAATCTACACCGTTGGCTACCGCACATTGAGTTCATGGTATAATCGTCAGGAGCCACGGCTCCTGACCTACTCGGCTGCCCATTAATTTCATAGGTTTTCAGACGAGCGTATTTATCGGGTTACCATTTGTCAGGAGCGCACGGCTCCTGACCTACTCGGCTAACAGGCGGGGTTTTCCAACCTCGCTGCCGGACAGGAATGTCCGGCCTGTTAAATTTGGAGAATCAAGTGTAGGGCAGAAGTCGCTGACTCCTGCCGATTTTGTTTGCAGGTTTCGGATAGAAAGTAACCCACTCCCGCTATTGCGGGAGATGGGGCACCGGGCATAGTAATGTGAGTAATTATACTATATGAAAAAAACCTTTACATAGATTGCATTTAATACCTGGTCCTGCAACATATTCTATTTCCGGTAGTCTATTAATTATATTTTTCGTCTGATAGCATTGGGGGCAAATAGGTGTTGGTGAATTACTAGTGGACATTTCATCATTCTCAATCCAGCAAATTCCTTTTTCAAATTTAACTTTGCCTTTAAATTCAAGTTGATTTATTAGGTTATCGTTTTCCGCTTTGAGATTTAGATTTTTCTCTCTAATTCCTAATAGTTCCTCCCTGAATCCCATTAGCTTTTCAGCTATTTCAAGTTGGTTAGCCTTTTTAAGTGTTTCGTATGCTGTTTTTACCCAATCAAGTGATGACATAATATCTCCTATTTAATCTTATAACAGTATCCAGCTAATAATTATTTAACCTCAATAGTGAAACCATTTCTGTCTTTTATTAATTTATCATAACTTTGAATAAAATCAGATTTAGCAAATTGGTTATTGTATTTACATTTGAAGAAATGAATCAAATGCTCCAAAATCCAAATTAAATAATCCGCTGTGGCTAGTAATAACAATTTAACACTAGAAGAATCGTAGATTGAATAGTATCTTAAAATTGTCTCACCATTGCGTTCTTCGCCATATGCGGCAATACCTTTTAGTTCCGCATGTTTTATTTGGCTTAATAATCCCCAATCTTTCGTTTTTAAGGGATATTTGATGTTTTCTCTGTTTATTCTTTTCCTTATGCTCTTATTGTTTATTTTATTGTCTATTAATAGTTGAGATTCATCTGGGAAATTTGTTATAAAAATAATTTTCAAATATGCATCGTCAATTTCTCGTAATAGTGCAATTGCTGTTCCATACCATCCAGTAATAGTCGCATGAATGATCGTTCTTATATCTGAATTTATTTTACAGCATATTAGTAAATAAACTGAATGGAATGCTTCATCAGATTTATTTTCATGTATTGCCCATGTTTCATCAGCTCCAATCAAAAATAAATTATGAGCTGATTCGACTAATTCAATAATTAATCTATGCTCTTTTTCGGCAGTTTTTTTATGTTCAATTTCCTTATAAATCAAATGATTTATATCAGTCATTATTACACCTCAATAAATTGCATTTTGCGAGACACAGTTTCCCGTGCTCCTCCCTATTCAGCTTTCCCTACACCAACTCCCCCTCCCCCTCGATAAACTCTTTATACATCCGCATCGGTATCTTCACGCCTTTTTCCTCGGCGACTTTTTCGGCCTGTTCGTAGCCGGCGTCCACATGGCGGGCGATGCCTATGCCCGGGTCGTTGGTGAGGACACGTTCGATACGGATGTCCATTTCCGGTGTGCCGTCGCAGACTATCACCTGTCCGGCGTGAAGCGCATTGCCGATGCCGACACCGCCGCCATGATGGAAGCTCACCCATGAGGCCCCGCTGGCGGTGTTGAGCATCACGTTTAAAAGCGGCCAGTCGGCGATACAGTCGGAGCCGTCCTTCATCGCCTCGGTTTCACGGTATGGCGAGGCCACCGAGCCGCAGTCCAAATGGTCGCGGCCGATTACAATCGGCGCGGAGATTCTGCCCTCCCGGATAGCTTTGTTGATTGCCAGTCCCATTATGTCGCGTTCTTTGTAGCCCAGCCAGCATATCCGGCAGGGCAGTCCCTGGAAATGCACTTTCTCACGCGCCATTTTTATCCAGCGGTTTAATGGTTCGTTATCGGGAAACAACTCCAGTATCATATCATCGGTAACCGCAATATCTTTCGGATCGCCCGACAGCGCCGCCCAGCGGAACGGGCCTTTGCCCTCGCAGAATAAAGGCCGCACATACGCCGGCACAAAGCCGGGGAAGCTGAAAGCCTCCTTATAACCCGCTTTGAACGCCTGCCCGCGCAGGTTGTTGCCGTAATCGAACACATGCGAACCGGCATTGGCAAACCCCACCATCGCCTCGGTGTGTTTAACCATCGACTCGAAAGCCATTTTGATATAGCTTTCGGGGTCGCTGCGACGCAGTCTCAATGCCTCGTCAAGCGTAACGCCTGCAGGCACATAGCCGTTAAGCTCGTCATGGGCAGAGGTCTGGTCGGTCACCAGATCGGGAATGACGCCGCGTTGCAAAAGCTCGGGGAAGATATCGGCACAGTTGGCTACCAATCCGATAGACAGCGGTTTTTTAGCTTTCACAGCCTCATCAATACGTAAAAGCGCCTTATCAAGATCAAGTACCATCTCATCGCAATAACCGGTATCGAGCCGCTTCTGGATACGTTGTAGATCGACCTCAACGCACAGGATGGCGGCATTATTCATCGTAGCGGCCAAAGGCTGAGCGCCGCCCATGCCGCCCATACCGCCTGTCAGGATGAACTTGCCCGCCAGATCGCTCGAACCGTAATGCTTTACACCGGCGGCGGCAAAAGTCTCGTAAGTCCCCTGAAGAATCCCCTGCGTCCCGATATAAATCCACGAACCGGCGGTCATCTGGCCAAACATAATAAGTCCCATCTCCTCGAGTTCGCGAAACTTCTCAGGGGTAGCCCAGGCGGGCACCATGTTCGAATTGGCAATCAAAACACGCGGCGAATACGGGTGTGTCTTAAATATCCCGACCGGCTTGCCGGACTGCACAAGCAGAGTCTCGTCGTCTTCAAGCTCTTTTAATGAGGCAATGATGCCTCTCAAGCAATCGACATTACGGACGGCTTTGCCCCGTCCGCCATAGACTACAAGCTCCTGCGGATTCTCGGCAACCTCCGCATCGAGATTGTTTAAAAGCATTCGCATGGCCGCTTCGGTTTGCCAGCCTTTACAGTGAAGTTTGGTTCCGTGAGGAGCTTTTAATTTAGTAAGATCCATATTTCCTCCAGTAATTTTCTAATATGATAATCAGTGCAATTAATAAATAAGTTGCGGAGAAATTTATCAACAAAAATTTAGGAAGGAATGTAAGCAATCGGGGCATACAGCAATCGATAACATGGGAATCCCAATTGACACTATCACGCAAATCCCTTATTATTTATTCATGGATAATTATGACAGCCTCAAACAGAAAGCCACCGAACTCGGCGCCGATCTTTTCGGCGTTACCGAAACCTTAACATTGCAGAGATATCTTGATGACGAAATCAAAGAAGCCGCTGAGTCTTTGCCATATACGGTCAGTATTGCAATCAGGCTTCATCGTCGGGTTTTCGATACTCTAACAGACGGTCCCAATATTTTATATAAACATCACTATAAAACTGCCAATTTCAAACTCGATCAAATCATCTTCAGCCTGGGACAGCATATTCAAGCCCAAGGACACGAGGCTTTACCGATACCGGCCAGCGTTTACACCGATTGGATTAACCAGCGGGCGCATCTTTCACAGCGTCATGCCGCCGTCAATGCGGGGCTTGGTTTCCAGGGTCTTAACGGGCTTTTAGTGCATCCTGAATACGGCGCGGCTGTACGTTTAGCCAGCATTATAACCGATATGCCATTAAAAACAGATTCACCGCTTAATATCGATTGCGGCAGCTGCCGGGCATGTGTGGCCGCCTGTCCGGTTAACGCTATTTCGGCTGAGGGCATTGCCAATTTCAATGGCCAGGCCTGCTACAACCGCCTGCAGGAACACGCTAAACGACAGGGCATGGGAGTTACTATTTGCGGTTTATGTATTAAAGCCTGCAAAGGACCAAAAAAACGAGTTGACAATGATTGACACGAATCCGCTTTCAGTAAAATTGATCTGTGCGATCACTTTTTCACCCTCTGTCACACTTGACAAGATTATCATCCAGCTGGAAAACGCTTTCGGCCAGGTTGACGATAAATCCGACATAATTGAATTTAACCGCACCGATTATTACACACCTGAAATGGGACCCGATTTAAAGAAGCTACTGGTGAGCTTTTTCAATCCATTTAAAGCTGAAAACCTCTGGCTGGCTAAACATACGACAATAGATATCGAACGCATATTTTCAGACAGCGGCAAGCGGAAGGTAAATCTCGATCCCGGCTATCTGGAAACCTCAAAGCTCGTTCTGGCATCCACAAAAAATTTCTCACATCGCATTTATCTTAATCAGGGTATATATGCTGAAGTCACGTTGTTGTATGCCGATGGCAAATTCCAGAAATTACCCTGGACCTATCCTGATTATTTAGAAAAACCGTTTTTGGACTTTCTTAAAAAAATCAGAAAAAGCTATAAGGACAGTTTGCGTTAGCCAGAATTTATCATTGTTGCCTTTAGCCCGCATTATTCACAAATCTCAACATGTGCTGGCATCCACCATAGGCGGATTCTTCTGCTAAAGCGTCGGAAGCAACTTCCGACATCACAAAAAAGGATGTTGCATATGTGGTTGGTGTATGTCCTCATGCACCAACTGGGGGAATATGGTTTAATCATTTTTTGCTTCATAGATAATATCACATCCATAAGTAAACCGATTGTATTTCACGCCGATAAAATCGGTATGAAGGCGATCACTAATAAACGCATGTACAGCCGTGAGGTTACAGCCAGAGGCCATCTGGTCGATTCCGGCATAATGTCGGATATCCTTGATAAAATCATCGGTTCGGGGGGCAAATTCGAGATCACCTCATTCGAGATGGGAAAGACTAACATCGATGAATCCGTTGTCAGAATCAATGTCAAAGCATATTCCAAAAATCAACTTTTATATATTCTCGAACAGCTTCACGACCTCGGCTGTCTGGTTGTGGATAACAGTTCCGTAACTTTATATAAGGCTGTTAAAAATTCGGTTGCCCCGGACGGATTTTATTCGACGACTAACCACGACACACAAATACGTCTTAACGGCAAATGGAAAAAGGTCCATAATCAGCGTATGGATGCGGTCATTGTAATTAAGAAGGGTCGTCCGGAATGTGTCAAGCTTCGGGATATCCGCAAAGGCGATAGAATCGTCTGCGGGCTAAGCGGCATAAAGATAACGCCCGAATTCAAACAGCGCGACAGGAAAGATTTTGAATTCATGTCGGCTGAAATCTCCTCCGAAAAACGCGTCGAATTAGCTGTAGCCGAGGTTGCCGCATTGTTAAAAAACAACAGGAAAAAGGTGGCGGTCGTAGCCGGGCCGGTGGTCATTCACACCGGCGCTGCGCAATCTTTAAGCAAGCTGATCCAGAAAGGTGTTATCGATGTCTTATTATCGGGGAACGCCCTGGCGGTGCATGATATCGAGCAGGCTCTTTACGGGACCTCGCTGGGAGTCGATACAAAGACCGGCAAACAGGTCGAAGGCGGGCACAAGAATCATATAAAGGCAATAAACCAGGTCTATAAGCATGGCTCGATTAAGAATATGATAAAAGCGGGTAAACTCAAATCCGGGATAATGCATACCTGCGTTACACATAATACGCCTTTTGTCCTGGCCGGTTCGCTTCGTGATGACGGTCCTCTTCCTGAAACGATAAATGACATGGTACAGGCACAGGCCGCTTATGTCAGAGCTCTTAAAGGTGTCGACCTGGTTATCATGCTTTCTACAATGCTGCATTCTATCGCTACCGGCAATATGATCCCGGGCAGGATCAAGGCAATTTGCGTTGATATAAACCCGTCGGTGGTGACTAAACTTGCCGACCGCGGATCAAAACAGACGATCGGGATTGTGACAGATGTGGGACTGTTTCTAAAACTGCTGGCCTCAAAATTGTAAATGGATATTTATAAAAATATTTAAATGTCTAAATGCTTTTATAAATCTTTTCGCCTATGGTGCTCTTTAACTATTGACTTTTTCCCATAGGTTGGCTAAAGACTGCTATGCAGAAAAAGCGGAATTGTTCAAAAAATAAGCAATCGACGAATGATTGAAAAGTGATCTTAAGGGTTTAAATATTAACCACTTACAAAAATGCACGTTATTATGAACACTCATTATAAAAAATCTAACGAAATTCTGTTTAAAAAATCAACTATATTGAACTTCTTCTTTTCCTTGTCGGGCAGAAAGGTGAAGCAGGTAAGTTATTAGTATTATTAATGTTAAAAAATATCGGCAGGATTGCGATCCGAGGGCATATCATTTGCAGATGATTTTCTCCAGGAGGAGAAATCATAATGGCTAAAAATATGTTAAAAATAATGATATTAAAAATAATGGTAATAATTGCTGTAATCGCCGTTCCCGTTGTCGCAACAGCAACCGGCACAACGGCGGCCGATTTTCTCAATATCAGCGTTTCCGCTTATCAGGCATCGGTAGGCGGTTCCTGCACAGCCTTGAGCAACGGCGTCGCCTCAAGCTATTTTAATCCTGCCGGCCTGTCATTTGTGGAACAGCCCGGAATCAACCTTATGCATAATATGTGGTACCAGGACATATCTTACGAATATATAGGCGCCGCCCTGCCGGTAAGCGATAACTCAACGTTCGGCTTTTCCGCATCATATCTGCATATGGGCGAAATCGATGCTTATAATATATATGACCAGAATATGGGCGCTATCAGCCCCTATAGTTTAGCCGGTATAGTATCATATGGTCGGCATATATGGCGCGGATTAAGTTTCGGCGTTAGCGGTAAGTATATAATGGAAAAGCTGGATGATATAGAGGCCAACGGTTATGCTTTTGATTTTGGCACTCAATATCAGTATGACCTTTTCACTTTTGGACTGGTTGTCAGTAATATTGGTCCGTCAATGAAATATGAACTCGAAAGTTTCAAACTGCCTGCATCCGTTTCATTAGGTACGGCATTCAGCCCTTCACGTTTACCTGTGACTCTTATAATTGGCGGTAAAGTCCCTTTTGAGGGGAAACCATCCCTGTCGACAGGCATTGATTATCGGTTAACTGACTTTTTATCGCTAAGGTCGGGCGCTCAAGGACTGGGTACCGAAAACACTTCCAATATCGCTAATTTTGGAATTGGTTTAAAGCTTATGGGCAGCAGCATTGATTATGCTTTTAATCCTAAAGGGGAATTTGGCAACACACATTTCTTCTCGTTTACCCTTAGTTTTGGCAAAGTCCGCAATGTAGAATTCTCAAAGAATAAGAATTCAGATATCATATATGAAACCGCCGATAATGTTAACAGCGATGAAACTGACCCGATATACATTGTCGACGCCGGCGTTTTCAAAAACGAAACATCAGCGCTTAAACGGGCTGAAATATTGAAACAGTTCGGGCTGGATAGTAATACTGAAACAGATAATAACGGCGGTTACTTAGTGGTTCTAATTAAAACAGAAAACCGCAAACAGGCTGAGAAAGTTCAAAAAGAAGCTCGTGCCAAAGGCTTTGAATGTAATCTTAATTTCAGGTAGCCCGCGTCTTATAGTTCGTAAGGTTAAACCTGCATTATTCATAAACTTCTTAATGAATAAGAGGCTTTTTAAGGAAAATAAAAAATCAAATCTTCCTGATAATATCTGATTGTTTACGTTCTATAAAGTAAAGTAGGACAGACTTTCAGTCTGTCCGGACAGGTTGAAAATCCACAAGACCTTGATGGCCTGTCCTTCTATTATCAATTTTTCCTGTAAAGAATGCAGGACAGCATGAAAACACTTGTATTCTTAATAACTTCTGTACATTTACTATTAATATATTGCTGTCTCTTCACTTTGAAACTGTTTTGAAAATAATATTACTGATTTATGAATAAAGCGAGTAAAGACAGCGGCCGAATTCCCTCTTTTATTTTCTTGACAAGTGAAGCATCTTGTGATTTATAGCTTTGAATGATAGATGCTATTGTTAAAACTGCCCGACCTCATCACTGGGTAAAAAACCTGATTGTTTTTGCGGCATTAATTTTTGCGAAAAAATTCACCGACCCTGAATCTGTGGCTCTGGCTATAAAAGGCTTTTTAGCATTTTGCCTGGCTTCCTCAGCGATTTACTATCTCAATGACATTACCGATTGTAAAAAAGATCAACTGCACCCGACAAAAAAGAACAGACCTATTGCCTCCGGCAGGCTGTCATTCAAGACAGCCTGGTTTCTTACTGCATTATTGCTGATTGCTGGATTTGTTTTAAGCTATTCTCTGGGGCCGCTGTTTTTATTTTATTTTATACTATATATATTTATAAATTTTGGCTACAACCTTGGCTTAAAAAATGTAGTAATAATTGATGTCATGATTCTGGCGATCGGTTTTGTTCTGCGCGCGGCGGCAGGAGCGGAGGCTATAATGGTGCCGATATCATCATGGCTTTTAGTCTGCGCGATCCTGCTGGCGTTGTTTCTGGGCCTGGCCAAGAGACGTCATGAACTGATTATTTTGGGCAATGACGCTATTTCTCACCGTCAGTCGCTAGCTCATTATTCGCCGTATTTTTTAGACCAGATGATGAGCGTAGTTACGGCCTCCACGGTGGTTGCTTATACTTTTTATACGCTTTCCCCAGAGGTTAAAGATAAACTGGGAACGGGCAATATGGTTTTCACTGTGCCGTTTGTTTTGTATGGAATATTCAGGTATCTTTACCTTATTCATCAAAAGGATGAGGGCGGCAGTCCAACCAAGCTTCTGGTCACCGATATTCCATTATTGGCATGTGTCGGACTGTGGATTATTTCTGTTTTTATAATTCTTCAATTACCGGAGTGATAAATTGAAAAATAAAGTGAAAGTTGCCGTGCTGAAAACCTCGCCGGAAAGGGTTGTTGACGACTATATAAGGGCGGGCGAGATGGCCGGGCTTAGAGATTTCCTGGCGGCTGATACCGAAACAATCCTAAAAGATAATATATCCTGGCACCTGCCGTTTCCAGGCGCAAATACAGTTCCCTGGCAGCTTGAAGGCGCAATTAAATCACTACAGAATTCAGGCTTAAACAAGCTTGTTGCAGTACATAATGATACAGTGGTAACCAACCCGTATGTGGGCGGCAGACTGTTAAAACTTAAACCGGTTTATGAAAAATTTAACATTACCGAGCGTTACAACAATGACCCGACCGATCTGAAATGGTCGGTGTATAAACCTAAAGCAAAAATGCTGGTTCTGGATAAGATATTTCCTGAGGGCATAAAAATTCCGGAGTTTTTTCATGATAAAAACATCGTTCATCTGCCGACATTAAAAACACACATATATACAACTACTACAGGCGCCATGAAAAATGCTTTTGGCGGCCTTTTAAATACCAGACGTCATTACACTCACTCGGTAATTCATGAAACCCTGGTTGACTTATTACATATTCAAAAAGAGATACATTCTGGTCTGTTTTGCTTTATGGATGGCACGACCGCCGGTTCCGGCCCTGGCCCCCGGACAATGATTCCACATGTGAAGAATATAGTATTAGCCTCCGGCGACCAGGTGGCAATCGATGCTGTAGCTGCTAAGATCATGGGATTCGATCCGCTGTCAATCAAATTTATACAACTGGCGCATGAGGCCGGGTTAGGCTGCGGTGATGTTAAAGAAATCGACGTAGTCGGCGAGGATATCTCAAGCATGAATTTCAATTTTTCTGTCGGCGACAATGTAGCCTCGACCGTAGGAGACATCTTCTGGTTTTCACCTTTAAAGATTTTTCAAAAGTTGTTATTCCATACTCCGCTGATTTATATTTTCGTATTCAGTTCGGCTTTTTATCATGATCATTTATGGTATCCATTCAAGGGCAAAAAGATATTCAACAAGTGGCTTGATGAAACCGGCTGGGGTAAGCTGTTTCAGAAATATTAAAGGAACTTTATATGACCCGTTACCTGATTATGCTTTTTGTCGTCACCTTTAATGTTTGCGGTCATGTTTTTTTGAAAGCCGGTATGAACCAGATCGGGGGAATAGCGCCGGGCGCCCTTATTACAAACTCTGCAAAAATCTTCACCAATATATCGATTATTGTCGGCTTGTTTTGCTATGTATCATCAGTGGCGGGTTATATGGTTTTGCTGTCTAAAACAGATATATCGATTGCCTATCCAGTTGTCACCAGCCTGGCTTATGGAGCTATTGTGCTGGTTTCATTTTTCATATTCAAAGAGCCCTTTTCAGTGGCTAAATGGGTTGGCCTGGGGCTGATTCTTGGCGGCGTTCTGCTGGTGGGTATGAAATGATATTTTTTTATGTTTCGGGATGGAAGTTCGCCCAGGCGGACGACATCCTGAAACCCTCAGGAATTTCTATAGATATATGTATAAGTAAATAAAAAATGGTTAATATAATTTTGTCAAAATCAGAAAGAGCATTATTTATTGAAATTCAGAGATTTAAGCAGAAATGGATATGGTTTGCAGTTATTGCATGCTCCGGGCCAATCTGGTACGGATTCATTTGCCAAATCATTTTGGGTAAATCATTAGGCGATAAACCCGCTCCGGATATTCTTCTCTGGCTGTTTTTTTTATTATTTGGAATAGGTTTGCCCTGGTTTATGTTTTCGCTTAAGTTAATTGTGCAGGTAAAGAAAGATGGTTTGCACATTCAATTTTTTCCTCTTAAAAAGTTTTTATTAAATATTACTGATATTAAAAGTTACAAATACCGTGAATACAAACCAATAAAAGAATACGGCGGCTGGGGTATCAAATACTCTTCAAAGCACGGGAAAGCATATAATGTGAGCGGTAATAAAGGCGTGCAGTTGGAAATTACCAACAACAAGAAGATACTAATCGGCTCGCAAGACCCGCATAAGCTGATAAACGCAATAGATACCGCCATTAGCTATAACAAATGATGGCCAGGTGCCCCACGGCTTGCTGTGGGTTACTTACCTTCTCAGTGGCTAACCTTAGCTGGATGAATAAAGGACTTCGTCCGCCTGCTTTCGCAGGAATGACAAGGCTTCTATGCATCAGGCGCATCTTCCGTCGGGAATGGGTTCCCGACGGCGCGGTTAATACCGCCCCATTCGCGATCGTCTTGGTCTCGATTTGGTTTCCCATTTTAAATCGGGAAGTTCGGATGATACCGAGGGTGGCTTCTCTTCTTTTGGCTTGTCCTGCTTAAGCTCAGGCACGCTTACTTCGGCTTTTTTACCGCCTGCAATACTGAACGATTTTTCCGCCGCATCTATAATTTCCTGTCTCAATCCCTGGTTGGCGATAAATTCAGTGTAGTCTCTGCGGCCGTCAACTAAATCCTTAATATAATTATCAATTTGCTCTTTAGAATAATATTTTTCCGGGTTATACTCATCAAGACTGGCATCGACACACAATTTTATCTCAAGCGAACCAAGCCGGCCGGGGGCATACTGATTTGTTTCGCGCAGATCGCCGCGCTGAATAGCCGCCATCACATTTATCGGGACACGCTTGACTTTCCGGACGAGCTTCTTCTGCAGCTTGCCGTTTACAATATTTTTTTCGAGTATCTCGCCGATACCGCCGGTATTGTACTGATGAAAATGAACTTTGCCCGGGTAATTATCAACAAGACTCATCACGATATCATAAAACCTGTTTACTTTCACAGCCATAGAGCCGACTATGAACGGATCGGTGCCGACTGTTCTTACCGACTCTCCGGCTTTGGCAGGTTCGGAGGCGGCGCTGTGTGTCGATTCTCCCCAGAGATAAGCCAGTACTCCCTGCTCTGGTGTAAGCCTGAGGCTGAATGGCATGATAGTATTTCTCCTGGTGATAAACGCAAAGACTAAACCATCGAGCTCAGAAAGCGGGGGCATATTAACGCTCTCAGAGTCGATACGCACAAGCTTGCGGCCTCGTTTCACTTTGAGCTTATCCTTACGGATGACCGCCCGGCCATTGCCGCATAGTTTTTCATCGAGAAAATCAGGATTACCAGCCGCATCAACCATCACGTTTTCATACAGAGCAGTCTTATCAACAAGCGACCAGTACATTGCTTCCTGAAGCTCCCGCTCAACATCTGTCTTGACAAAGAAATTCGCCTCAGAACCATATGCTGAACCATCATTGCGCAAAAACACGATATCGTCCTGGGCAACTTCGGTTCCCTCGCCTTTATCAATATCAAGGCCAAGCTGGTGACATGACCAGGTAGATTTGCCGGTAGCCGAGAGACCAAATAAAAATATTCCATAACGTTTCAACCGCTGATCTTTTTCATCCCAAACATTGACTATCTTCGTGCCGGAATGAAGCCCCAGCATTCCGCGCTGATCGGCCGACCACATCGCCTGACGTAAGAATCCCTTTTTGTTCTCGCCCATGTAGTCGGTTCCCAATGCGATATTTATATTATGCTCGGGAATAGACAGCACCTGCTGACGCAAATGATGCTCCTCCGGAATATGAATCATGGTAAATTCGGGACCAGGCTGTTTGCCAGGATCAAACATTGTGTTGCCCCACATGTACGCAAGACGATAATTTTTCCTGTCGGCAACGCTTATATACAGATTACAGACAGGATTATACTCGGAGTTATCGCCCATACGACGGCGGATGTGAACAAACGGCATGGTTCTCATCAAATGCAAGACCTTGTGTAATTCCTCGGGAGCATTTTGAATGATTGACTGTTGAAGCTCTGAGGGTTTAGGCAGCCATACTTTTTCACTGCCGAGGTAAACCGTCTTCGGCCCGATCCTCGACGACACAGTCGAACGCCATGAATGAGCGCCGTTGCTGGTTTTCTGGGCTGTTTCCAGAGCAGGTTTGCGAAGCTGTTTAAGTTTAAACGACTTTATATTCGGTCCCTTCAAAACAGTCTTAAGATTGTCGGCGAACCTCTGGTATTCTTCTACTTTATAAATATTACTCATAACACTTTCCTATATGTTTATTAATTCACAGCCAATCTATTAAAGATTGCACTTTTTATCACAACTTAAGGTACCTATATTAGAAATTAAAAGCAATAAGAATTTACAGTTGCTATTTTAACTCTTTATTTTATTTGCGCTTATTATTGTGCTGTAAATCGATGCAATTATCTATAATATTCAATATTTTTAAAAAGATATATGGAAAACTATTGCGGAATTTTTTTAATTTGCATATTTTCATGCCGCAATAAGTTCGGGATGATAGTGGGGTATGATGTTAAATTCAGTTACCTGCATCAGCCCGTGGAGATTTGTTTATAGAAAAAAAGGAGATTGAATATGTCAGTAATAGGATGGTTAATTTTAAGCGGCGCAGTTGTAGTTCTGGTAATTCTATTCTTCATAGCATTGTCCAAACAATACCGTAAAGTTGGGCCGAACGAGGTTCTTATAATATCAGGCGGAAGGAAACGTACAGTAATCGAACCTGATAAAACCAAGCGCAAGATTGGCTATCGAATGCATGTTGGCGGCGGAACCTTTGTTATGCCTTTCTTAGAAAGAGCCGATATCCTGCCGCTTGAGGTTTTCACTTTAAATATTGAGATACCCGATGGGCTTACAGCTAAGGGAATCGAGCTAAGAGCAGTGGGGCAATCACAGGTTAAGGTAAAAAGCGATGACTACTCCATCAGAATGGCTGCCGAGCAGTTCTTAAGCAAGGGCTTATCCGGCATGAAAGAAATCGCTCAGCAAATTCTCGAGGGCAACATGCGCAGCGTGCTTGGCTCTATGACTGTCGAGGAAATTTATCAAAACCGCGACGAATTTGCCAGCAAGGTTAGTGCATCGGCAATAAAAGCTTTCGATGCGATGGGTCTGACAATACTCTCTTTTTCATTAAAAGAAATAAGTGATTCCCAGGGTTATATCGAAGCTCTCGGTAAACCTTATATCGCAAGAATTAAGGGCGAAGCTGATATAGCCCAGGCTGAAGCTGACAAAGATGCCACGATTAAATCGGCCGAGGCACGCAAGGAAGGCGATATCGCCAAGTTTAAAGCCGAATCGGAAATTGCCCAGGCCAGCCGTGACTATGAAATTCAGCGAGCTGAATTTCAAGCGGGCATCAACCAAAAAAGAGCCGTTTCGGATACTACATATGACCTGGAACGTCTCAAGATGAACCAGCAATTAAAAAAGGAAGAGTACGAAGTACGCTTGATAGAAAAATCACAGGCAATCAAGGTTGAGGAAAAAGAAATTCTCCGCAAGGAAAAAGAACTGGAATCAACTGTCAAAAAGGCCGCCGATGCCATGAAATACCAAGCTGAGGCGGAGGCTGAAGCAACCAGTTACAAACTGAGCGCCGCCGCTAAGGGCAAAGCCATCGCTATCAAACATGAGGGATTGGCGCAGGCCGAAGTAACCCGTTCACAGGGTGAGGCGGAAGCTGAGGCGATGGCTAAAAAGGCGGAATCGTGGGCGCGGTATAACCAGGCGGCAGTCTACCAGATGTTTATCGATATTCTGCCGGAAATTGCCAGGTCGGTTTCCGAACCACTGTCAAAGGTTGATAAGATTATCATGGTTGGTAATGGTGCTGATGGCGCCTCGAAGATTACCGGACAGGTGGCGAATGTAATGGCTCAGCTTCCAGATGTAATAAAGTCACTTTCGGGGTTCGATCTGAAAAAAGTTCTTGAGAATATCTCAAAACAGCAAGCCGGCAAACCCGAGAATAAAGCTAAAAAAGAATAACAGCTATGGGACTTTTAGCAGACAGACTGCAGCGTATAGGCGAGTCGGCTACTCTCAGGATTTCGGCTAAGGCTAAACAGCTTAAAGCGGAGGGCGTCGACGTCATCGATCTTTCCATAGGCGAGCCTGACTTTGATACGCCTGAAAATATCAAAGAAGCCGGCAAAAAAGCCATTGATGATAATTTTACTCACTACACTCCGAACCCCGGTATTCCCGAGCTGAAACAGGCTATCATCAAAAAGCTTCACGATGATAACGGCCTTGATTACAACCCCAACCAGGTAATAGCCTCCGCCGGCGCTAAAAACTGCCTTCACAATCTTTGTATAGCCATTTTAAACAAAGGTGATGAGGCGATAATTCCCACTCCTTACTGGATTTCATATCCGGCATTTGTCAGCCTGGCTAAAGGTGAACCGGTTTACGTGCATTGCCGCGAGGAAAACGGTTTCCGCCTTCATCCGAAAGATTTTGCGGATGCAATTACACCCAGAACCAAAGCTTTATTTTTAAATAACCCCTGTAATCCAACGGGCGCCGCTTATACCAGAGAAGAGCTCGAGGAAATAGTCGATATTGCAGTTTCTGAAAATATAGTCATTATTGCTGATGAGATTTATGAAAAGCTTGTCTATGACGGATTTAAATTTTACAGCGTTGCCTCCATATCTCCAAAAGCCAAAGACATTGCAGTGATAATAAACGGCGTGTCGAAAGCTTATTCGATGACCGGCTGGCGTCTTGGTTATGCGGCCGGTCCTAAAGAGATAATCGCCGGCATGAATACAATCCAGGGTCATAATACATCCAACGCTTGTTCCATCTCGCAAAAAGCGGCTATTGAGGCGCTGTCGGGTCCGCAGCTGGATATTGAAAAGATGGTATACGAGTTCCAGCGTCGCCGCAACTTAGCATACTCCAGGTTAACGGCAATTCCGGGAGTGTCGTGTCCAATGCCGCGCGGAGCATTTTACCTGTTCCCCAATTTCAGCGCTTATTTCGACAAGGAGTACAATGGCAATCTCATTCGCAATTCTTACGGACTGGCATACTATTTGATGAAACGATCCCATGTCGCTGTTGTCCCCGGTGATGCTTTCGGTATGGAGGGTTTTCTGCGATTGTCTTACGCCGCCTCAACGGAACGAATTGATGAGGCGCTTAGCCGCATCAGCGAGGCATTAGCCGAACTGACGCCATCACGAAAGGCTAAGAAAAAAGCTCTAAACAATACTATAACAAAACAACGCAAATTTGTTGAACTGGAACCGTCAATCAATCTTGAGATGCGTGAAGCCCTGACAGCCGAATCGGAAAATACGTTCAGCCACGACAGCTACTACGAGTGGAATGTTAATATCGCCGGAGTGGTTTTACAGTTGCGGACAAACAGCCCCCATCTTAACGACTTCTGGATCGAAAATTTCTACCCTGCCGAATTAGAGGCCGATATCGAACCGCATGGCATAATATACGCTGTGAAAGATATTCCGGGTCGAGAAGCCCGTGTTTACTATAATCCTGAATCGCACACTGGATTTTTCTTTAAGTCTGCTTACTATGCCCAGCTTCGTAGTTTAGCCCTGGGAATTGTGTCGGATATATCGGAGAAGCTTTTTAACACACTGGCTGTTCGCGCCGCCTGCTTCGATATAGACGGCCAGGGAACGCTGATGTTTTTCCCGGCCTCTACCGGCAAATCTACACATATTGCAGGTATGTTGAAAAACAGCAAAGCCAGGATAGTCAGTGATGATCTAAGCTTTGTCCGCATAACCAGCCCGGCTGTGATAGCCGATAGTATTGAACGGAAATTCTTCATGCGTACTGATTTCGTTGAGCGCTACCCGGGCGCTAAAACATTGTTTGAAAAAAGCAAATGCGAAAACGTAGCGACATCGAAAGACCAATGTGAAAACTCAGCCTGCCTCTATGAAGATATCTGCGATCTCGACAAAGGCGAACCGTATTGCTTCATCGCTTCTGCTAATTCAAGAGTTATGATTGACCCTTACTGGTTCGGCGGTCCGGAAAAGCATATCAAACGCACGCAGGTTAAGATAGTCTTGATATTTAAAAAAGACAATTACGGACCTGTATCCGAAAAGTTATCACCCGAAAAAGCGCTTCAAATTCTCGAGGAAGGCCGTCCGCCGGCTGATGCAATTTCCGAATTAAGCCATCCTTTTTATAATCTACATATGCTGGTCAAAACAACCGACAGAACCGAACAGCAAAAACGTTTCTACAAACGTTTGCTTGATAAATGTGAATGCTTCTTGATAAACACCGGCGCCGGAAACCCTAAAGACGTTCAAAAAATTATTGCAGAAATAACCGCAGACCGCGGCAAAGAAGTGTTGCGATAGTATCAAATATATTTAAAATTCAACTGGTAGGGGCGTATTGCCATATCCATACGGATCCGTTTAGGACGCCCCTACGCGCAGAGCTGCAATAAGCAGTGTATGTCGAAATCCCTGCGGTTTCGACAAGATATTATCTGTCGGAAGTAACTTCCGACAGCGCAAAGCGCTTTTAAGCGAGAATATTATTTTTAGGTTACCACTCCACGATTAACGAGCCGCGGTAAGAAGTGTCCAGATCGGAATGGTCGAATAAAGCCAGATCAATTCTATACCTGGAAAATTTCAGTCCTGCTCCTGTAGTTAAATTGCCGATGTCTGAGCCGATTCTGCCGGCAATAACGTTCTTATACGACAACTCGAATCCCAGATGTGTATCAGCCGATATCCAGCTTTGATAGAATTGGGCGGATGCCTGTCTGCCCTCGAAACGGACATCGGTATCTGCCAGAACTGTTCCTCTGAAATCGCGGTAATTTCGAACTAACTCTACGCCAAGCTTCATCGTAGGATTAATTGTCTCTTTATTGTCATACGAGTACGACAGCACAGTACCGGTTAAATCCTGCATAACCAAGGCCGCTGTGACATCTTCTCGAACATGGTATCGCATACCGGCATCAAGGCCAATCCCCCAGGCTGAAGTATCGATTATTTTCCTGTATATGAGTTTAGCGGTCACGCCCCAGTCGATACGGTTGGTTTGTTTTCTGGCATAGGAAAATCCGGCTGCATAATCAGCATGCGATGCTTCTTCTATTTTCCGGAAAATTCCCCGATCTTCTTCAGTAATTATAATTCCGCCGCCGCCAAGCCGGTACAGCGAAATAGCGGCTACGCTTTTATTGTGTCTTTTAGCAACGGCAAAATAATCATGGTTTAAAAGCGAGCCGAAAGTTTCAGAATGCATAAAAGCCGCCTGATAACCATCCAGAGCATTTAAACCGGCCGGATTATAATAGCTGGAGAAAGCATCGCCATCAGAGGCGATATATGCTCCGCCAAGAGCCAGCGGGCGCGCGCCAACACCAAGATATAAAAACTCACCGGCGTATTTCTCTGCGACAACCGGCGAGGATAAAATTATAAATATCAGAAATACTCTTAAAACATTCATTTTACTCATCCAGATAAAGGTATCCGGTATAGGTATAAAAGTCAACCTCAAACAGCCAAATCCGGTTCCCTTACTTTTTGGCTTTAGTATTTATATGCTCAGCCCTATGGACGAGTTCCTCAAGTTTTGAGGCGGCGGTTATAGCCTTGTTGATTAATGATTCTTCATCTGCCAGGCTCTTCTGACGAGCTTTTAATTCATCAGCCAGAAGCGAGGCGCTTGATAAATCTTTTCGTAATTTATCGACATCCTCCATCTGGCTTGCGATTACGGCAATCTTTTTTTCCAGGCCGCCGGTTAATTCATGATATCCGACTAATTCTTGTTTTACATTTTCAAGCTGAGTCAGTGTTTCAGACATGGTTTTCATGTTTGTATTTATCTTTTGGAAGTCCTTTTTGAATCCCTGCAATTTCTTCTCGAGTTTTTCAGCATCCTTAAACTTATTTTCCAGCGCCGCTGACTTTTCAGACAACGTGGCTAATTCCATCTGCTTCTCTTTGAGTGAATTACCCAGGGTAACAATCTTGTCTGATTCACTTTCTAAACCGGCGACTTTTTCGGTCAGATCTTTCTGGCAGCCGTTTAGTGTTTGGATCGACTCTTTGATTTCATCGATTTTAACATTATAGTCATTTGCCTGCGACCTTGATTTTGAACTGATGTCGCTTAACTCCTTCAATTTCTGTTCGGCCTGTTCAAAGTAGTTGGTGAGAGTTTTGGTCTTGTCCTCAGTCAGCGACCGTAAATCCGAAAGTTTGCTGAAAAGGTCCATTACCTCGCCGGTATCAAGCCGCAGGTTCTCATGGGATTTGTGGAGACTTTCACACTCGCCCTGCATTTTATTTGATTGCTTCTGCCAGTCGGCTAACTGCTGGGTAAAACCATTTACCTTGTCGGCTAAGGAATTAAAATCAGTTTCGGTTTTCTCAACTTTATCGCTCGTCATCATAAGTTGTTTGGTATTCGATTCAAGAGATGCGATTTTATATTCAATACTCTCCAATTCTGATTTGACATTGAGAATATCTGACACTTTTTGATGAACTTCACTGGCTGTTTGATCGAACTTTTTGAAAGTCTCATTGTTTTGTTCCATCAGGTCCTTTAAACCTAATGCAGTCTGTTCACGCTGAAGGACTGCTTTATGAGTCTTGTCGAGATTACGGTAAATCTTTTCGACCTCGGCCAGCTTATCCATGACCTCGGCTATTTTATCTTTATGAGAATTTACGCTATCAAGATTAGTTCTCAGAGCACCAATAGACCTGTCGATTGATTCCAGATCCTTTTTCTGGAAAGCAATCTTGTTTTGAGCATCCTGATGAAATTTTTCCACTCTTGCCTTGATTTGGTCAGCCTGTTCGGATTGATCTTTAATCTCAGTAGCGGTAGCCATTGCCTCCATTAGTTTATTTTCCAGTACAAGGGCGCGTTTGCGGTTCGCTTCAATTTGCTCTAATACTTTTTTTACGTCCGGGGCGCGGTTTAAGAATCTCTCAGTGTTTTGCATCAGTTCGGCCATCTGCCGCATGATAGACCGTGACTCGTTTTGCGATTCCTCGGAGCGCTTCATGAACAGGTTTATCTGTTCGCTCGCTTTATGAAGTTTTGCAAGTTCATCCTTAGCCGACCCAACCTTTTTTTCAAGCTGAACAACGAGTTCATCAATGACACCTAACCTGCTGTGATGCTGTTCCAACTCCTTAGCATGTTCGTTCAGACGTGCGTATTCGACGATAAGCTGATCAACTTTCTGGGAAAAAGCATTAATTTGATCAAATCTGCTTTCAATGTTCTTCAAGGTTGCGTTGAATTTCTCGGTCTGCATCTCCATTTCCCGAACCTTTTCGGTATCCTGCTCAAGTTCGGATAGTTTGGATTTGATTTCCCAGAACAGTCCATTGGCCCGCCCGGATTCCATATGAGCTTTTTTAAGGAGTTCTTTTTGCTTGCTTAAAGATTTAGTCTTGGATTCAACATATTCGGCAAGTTCATGCAGCCGATCTATTTTCTGTTTAGTCGTTTCAAAAACCTCGGTGACATTCTGAAGCTTCTCAGACATTTTCTCGGTCGCAGCCATCCAGGTTGTAATTCTGGCTGATTCACGGGAAACATCTTCACTGGTTTTTTTAAATTCCTCGCTGAGACCTGTAATATTCTTAAGATTGGATTCGGCATTTTCAAGCCGTTCCACAAAATCCTTATATCTGTTAAAAAGTTCATTCTGCTTCTTACTTATAGACTCCATTTCGGGCAATATATTCGAGGTAAATTTCTTCATCTTTTCATCAATAGCCCCCAGCTCCTGAGACGGTTTATGAAACGAACTCAACTTGAGTTCAACATCTTTCAGCTGAGTTTTAATCTCTGTAAACTTCTCGAATAATCTGGTTGTCTGGTTTTTTACATCCTTAAGGCTTTCAGCATCTTTTTGAATGGATTGTATGTCAGCTTCGACCTTCTTTAAAAAGATTTCGAAGTCCTTGACTTTCTCCGCGGTATCTTCAAAAGTAGACGCTGATTGCCTGATCTGGTTAACGCGATCCGAAACATTTCCCACAAGCAGATGAAGACGCGATTTTTCTTTCTGGGCAGTCTCGACCATGCTTTCCAGACGGTTGGCTGAATCCTCCAGAGTATTTATCGCCTCGCCAATATCCTCTGGTCCTCTGACTTTTTTAAATTTAAACATAAGAAGCTCCTTATATAAGAAACAAGCTGGTTTCAATATGAAACAATTCATTAATTGGTATCGGAATCTTTAGCCTAAACTATATATATTAATAACAGTTTCTTTCAACAGATCGAAACATACAAATGACAATTATAATAGACACTATTAATTATTATGGAATTTCCGCAAAAAAATACCGGCAATTTTAAGATCTGGATAGCAATCTAAAATTATAATTATTCATCTGTTTTCACCATCGGCTTACCTCTTTTCTTCCTTTCCTGCCATAAACCAGCGGGGAATACCGTTTCCCTACTTTTTTCCATACTTATCCTGTTTTAAAGTTGACTTACCTGTGCCTTTTCGCTTTAATTATATCATTATGATTAATCCAAAAAAAGCAGGCTTTTTAGCCATCGATAAAGCTGCCCAGGCAGGCGCAACCTACACAGATTTCCGTTTTGTAGAAATCCGGTCAGAAACACTTTCATATTCAAACGGCGCCCCGGAGGACGTCAGTCACGGTACCGAACAGGGATTTGGCGTCAGGGTTATTGCTGATGGCGCCTGGGGTTTCTGCGCCTCGGCTGATTTTAACGAGCGGGAAGTTGTCAGAGTCAGCCAAAGAGCTGTCGAAATAGCCAGGGCTTCGGCTCTTCTGCAAAAAGCGCCTGTCGAGTTGGCTCCCAATCGAAAGTATTTTGGAACACATTTTTCCTATATCAAAGTCAATCCGTTTGATATACCTCTCAAAGAGAAACTGGATTATTTAATTTATCTCGATGAGTTAATGGGTAAACATGAAGGCATCAAATCCCGTTACTGCTTCCTCGATTTTCGCAAAATCTCCAAAAACTTCTTCAACTCGGAGGGTTCGGCAATCTATCAGGTCATTCATCAGAGTGGAGCCGGGATAACAGTTACCGCCATGAGGTCTCACAGGGAACGGGCCTCACGAAGTTATCCGGCTAATGAAGGCGTTTATGAAACCCGGGGTTACGAGCTATTAGAGCAGACCGATTTTGAAAACAATATACCGATACTCTGTGAGGAGGCAGTGGCTGCTCTTGATGCTGAACCCTGTCCACAGAAAACATGTGATATTGTTCTCGACGGTTCGCATCTATCGCTGGTCATACATGAATCGATTGGTCACCCACTGGAGCTTGATCGGGTATTTGGCTCTGAGCGAAATTTTTCCGGAACCAGTTTTGCCACGCCAGACAAACTCGACAAGCTTAAATATGGTTCTGAAATAATTAATGTAGTTGCCGATCCCACTTCGAAGCATGGACTGGGTTCATTCGGTTATGATGATGAAGGCGTTAAGGCGCATGAGGCATACTTGATTAAAGGCGGTATCCTTGTAAATTACTTGTCCTCTCGTGAGACAGCCGCCAGAATCGGCAAGGAATCGACAGGCGCTATGCGGGCGGACGGCTGGGGGAACGTGCCCATCGTGCGGATGACAAACACCAACCTTCTCCCCGGCGATAAAAGCTTTGATGATCTCATTTCAGGCATCGACGATGGCATCTATATGCAAACAACTTCCTCCTGGTCAATTGATGATACCCGCGATAATTTTCAATTTGGCTGCGAAATTGGAAGAGAAATCAAGGGCGGCAAGCTCGGCAGGATGATAAAGAACCCGACTTATTCCGGAAACACCGTCGAATTCTGGAACTCGTGTGACGGCATTGGCGATGAATCACAGTGGCGAATCTGGGGCACGCCAAATTGCGGTAAAGGACAACCCGGGCAGAACTGCCGGGTTGCCCAGGGAGCGGCGCCGGCAAGATTCAGAAATGTAAAGGTTGGTATTTGATGTCTCAAATTCTGGAATTATTAGAACAAAGTTTGAAAAAATCAAGCGCCGACCAGACAGAGCTCGTTTGTGAAAGAGAGGAATTCTATCTCACTCGTTTCGCCGAAAGCATAATTCATCAAAATATAGGCCGTACGGACCACACGCTGTGGTGTCGGGCTGTCGTCGGCAAAAAGGTGGGAGTTGCCAAAACCAATATCCTGTCACAAGAATCTATCGATGATCTAATTAGTAAGGCAATTGAGATTTGCTCCGGGCAGGTTGATGATCCCCAATTCGATTCACTTGTCAAATCGCAACAGGCTCCTGGAACAGAAGGATTCTTTGAAACAACGGCTAATTATACACCTCAACAGCGAGCACAGGCAGTTAAGGCTGTTGCCGATATTGCTGACCAGGACGGTCTAAAAGCAAGCGGTATGTTTCAGACCTCGCAGACAGAGCTGACAGTAGCCAACAACCTCGGTACTCGCCAACAGGGTCAAATCACAGAAGCCAGGATGTCTGTTACTGTCAGTGATGACGCCGACAGAGCCGGTTTTGCCCAGGCTTATTCGAGAAACGTTGAAATAATCGAGTTTGATAAAATCGCTCGGCAGGCTGTTCAAAAAGCAAACAAACCCGCGCCGCCGGTAAACCTCGAACCGGGAACTTACACTGTGATACTCGAACCGGAGGCGGTCGCAGATTTCTTATTATTTTTAGGCTTTCTTGGTTTCGGCGGAAAAGGTTTTGTAACCCGCAGAAGCTTTATGACCGGTAAGCTCGGTACACAAATTATGAGCGAAAACATCACAATTGCCGAAGACCCGTTTCATCCTGTCATGAAATATATGAGCTTCGATTACGAAGGAGTTCCCCGCCGAAAAATTGCCATCGTCGATAAAGGCATCGCCAGAGGCGCAGTTTACAACAGTTATTATGCTAAATTAAATGACACCGAATCAACCGGTAATGCGCTGCAACCGGATAACAGCTATGGCCCCTATCCGAAGGCAATGGTCATGGAGCCCGGAACCAAATCGCTTGAGGAAATAATAGCCTCGACTGAAAGGGGAATTTTTATTACGCATTTCTGGTATTTAAACTTTGTTAACCCGATGCGAACAACTGTAACCGGCACCACGCGCGATGGCAGGTTTTTGATCGAAAACGGCAGAATTGTTTCGCCGGTGTCTGACATGCGGATAAACCAGTCGATGCTCGAGGCGTTTAACAATGCGGAACTTATATCAAAAGAAAGAAGGCTTGTCTACAAGTACAGCGTTTTAATGTATGTACCGGCGATGAAGATAAATAATTTCAATTTCGTTTCTGTTGAATGATAACGCGAATTTTATTAATTTTAACTATGTCATTGACAGCAAACTCATACGCAGATAAGTTCGATTCGACTGCGGATAAAAAAAAGATTACAGCTCGTTTGGATATGACATATATACCGATCGGCGTAATCAAGTTCACAAACGATAATTCAAGCTACGATTTCTACGATAATCTTGCTTACAGATTTTCGATTGAATATCATTTATCAGAGCTTATATCGATTGGACCGGGATTTGAGTATCTGCCTAAAAATGTCAATCCTCACGCCTCTTTTAACGATGACATTACTCTCAGCAATTACTATCTCGATTGTCGTTTTAATCATACACTTATTGATTCCGGTACAAGCTATATGATTTTTGGAGTAGGGACAGGTTTCAGCAGATTAAAAGAATCAAACGGCGGGGGCAGCGATGGATTTTGTCTTTACGGCATGGTCGGTTTTGATATTGCGCTGTATAAATCGGCGGGTATCGATTTATTTTATAGATATCAGGTAAACGAAATAACTATCGATGATAGGATTTACCGCTTTAATGGTTCTGCTATTCAAGCGGGTTTAAACTACAGGTTTTGGTTTTGAAAAGAAGACATTTCATAAAGACAGCCGCTTTAATTGGAGCGGGATTTGCAGCGGGATTACCGGATGCTGTTTTTAGCAGACCTTCAGTTTTTTCCGCCTTCAAGCCGTCAATACCGGTAAGACCGCAGTTTTGTTTCCCTCATGGCGGGTGCACTGAGGCACGTATTGCGCTTTTTGATAAAGGTCCAATCGGTAAAGACCCATTCAACATCTGTCAATAACCCATGTTCCTTACGGCAGTCGAGCTTCTCGCTGAGGGCATCAGGCAACTCAAAGCCGCCGGCATTGATGACGCTGAAGTGTCGGCCCGGCTGCTGCTTCAGCATACTTTGAATAAAACTCCATCCGAACTGCAAATGACTGGCGCTGAAACTATCTCTAACAGCAAAATTATAATTTTTAAGAAGCTGATAGAGAAAAGATGTACTCATTTTCCCCTGCAATATCTGGTAGGTGAAGTTGAATTCTTCAACGTTAAACTTAAAGTGAACCGGAACGTATTGATACCCCGTCCGGAAACAGAAATATTAGTCGAAAACATAATAGCTATTCTTGTAACAAAAAAATCGCCAAAGCTTTTAGAGATCGGCGTCGGATCCGGAAATATCGCTATTGCCATCGCCGCTAATATTGATGATATCCGGATAACCGCTGTCGATATCTCCGAGGACGCTCTTTGCATTGCCAGGGAGAATGCCGGTTTAAATTGCGTCGCTGACAAGATTGATTTCATCTGCGGCGATTGTCTGCAGGATGAGTTATGGAAAACTGTTGGCAAATATGACGCTATCGTATCAAACCCGCCTTATGTCGCCGACAATGAATGGGAATCTCTTCAACCTGAGGTAAAAATGTTTGAACCCAAAGTTGCATTGCTGTCGGGAGACGACCCGCTTAAATATTTTAAAACCATAACCCGGCATTCAAAAAGCAAACTTAATCATGATGGAATAATTTGTTTTGAGGTCGGAGCCGGGAAAGCGCCGGATGTTGCGACTGTTTTAAAAGCAAACCATAACAATATTGAAATTACTATAATAAAAGATTTGGCCGGCTTGGAACGGGTGGTTATAGGAAAACTGTATTAGCTCGCATTATTCACAAATCTTAACATGTGCTGGCATCCGCTATAGGCGGATTCTTCTGACAGAGCCGTCGGAAGTAACTTCCGACAGCACAAAAAAGGAAAACTGCATCGGTAGTTTTTGATTACAACCGGCGCCGGATTGTTTTATTGTATAAGTTTTATCGTTTACTTTTAACTTCCATTTATCATCAAAAGATAATTCAAAAAAATTTATCATAAAAAATTGTTTGACAAAATTTTATATCGAATCTAAAATCAAAAGCGATATGAACGTTAAGGTAAATAAAAAAAGTAAATGGTTTGCTGATAGTTTAGAGAATTTTAAACCAAATTGCCTTGAGGAAATCTTCCCGATTGAGTCGCAACTGTTATCTCTCAAAGACAGCGTTTCGAAAATCACCGGAAACACTCATAAAGAAAATCTACAGTGCAAAAAGCTGTCTGAAAAATTAAACAACCTGGAAAGCGCCATTAATTCTCTTAAAGATTTTATTACCACAGAAACCGACAGGTTAATCAAGGATTATAACTGGTTGAAAAACAAGTTTGGTGTTTTAGAAGATGAAAGAAAAAATTTTAAGATTCTGTATGAACTGTCGTCAGTTTTAGAAAAAGAAACCGAACTTGAAAAATTGTTACAGGCAGTAATTGATTCCCTGACCATGATCATTAACGCTGAATATGGGGTAGTTGAGCTGATAGATGATGAGGGCAATGTCAGGCTGGCCAGAGAAATTAAATCGAAAAACAACTATACTGCGCTTTTGGAAATGAAAGATAAAGTCCAGGATGCGGTGATTGACAGCGGCAGCAGTATTATCATGAACGGCATGATTCTTAGAAGCAAGAGTAATGGCGATAAGCAAAAATACGGTTCGGTGTTATGCCTGCCGTTAAAGTCGGATGAAACGATTATCGGCGTCATGTATTTCGGGACCTATCGGAAAAATTTCACATCCGATGAAACCGATATTGTAGAAGCTCTTGGTGAAAGGGTCACGCAGGCGATTGAGAACAATATCAAGTATAACCAGCTTATCGAATCACGTCAGAAAATGCTTGTTGATTTACGGGCCAAATATGATTTTTCGGAAATCATCGGCAACTCTTTCCAGATAGCGACTGTGCTGTCAACTGTCGCCGATATCGCCGAATCAAATACGGCGGTTTTAATCGTCGGTGAATCAGGCACAGGCAAAGAGGTGATTGCCCGGGCTGTCCATAACAACAGTCCCCGGAAAAACAAACCCTTCATCCCGATTAACTGTTCAGCCATACCGGAGACGCTTTTGGAATCTGAACTGTTTGGTTATGAAAAAGGCGCCTTCACCGGAGCCGTCAACCGTAAGCCGGGCAAATTTGAGCTGGCTGATGGCGGTACGATCTTGCTGGATGAGATCGGCGAGCTGTCGACTACATTGCAGGTAAAGCTCCTGCGGTTTTTACAATCCCATGAATTTGAGTTGTTGGGCTCGAATAAAGTTATTAAATCTGATGTCAGAATTATTACCGCCACAAAAAGAGATCTGTCGAAGATGGTCAAAGAGGGATTATTCCGTGACGACCTTTATTATAGAATCAATGTTATTAATATTCATATTCCACCTTTAAGGGAACGGCCGGACGATATCCCGACGCTGGTTAATCATTTCATACAAAAATACGCTGAAAAGAACAATAAGGAAATCGAAGGCATTACTAAAGAAACATTAAATCATATCGAAAAGTTTAGATTTCCCGGCAATATTAGAGAGCTTGAAAATGTTATTGAACGGGCTGTTGTCCTGGCTAAAAATAAAATTCTCGCCTTAGACGACCTTTCCGACAATGTTAAATCGTCTGTCGGTCTTGAATCTGATTTATTCCCCCGGAATTCGAACCAGCTCAATCATACTAAAAAGAAATTGCTCAACGAATCGATCGGAGCGCTGGAAAAGAACTTTATAACCCGCGCTTTAAGGAAAACCGGCGGCAATGTTTCTGAAGCGGCCAGGATTACTCAGATGCATCGTAAACAGTTCCAGCGACTGATGAACCGTTATGATTTAAAACCTCAGGATGTCCTTACTTAGTTAAGTGTTTAATAACAATTTTATTATAGTTTAACCCGCATTATTCACAAAGCTTAGCATGTGTTGACATCCGCCATAGGCGGATTCTTCTGCCAGAGCTGTCGGAAGTAACTTCCGACAGCTCAGGATGTCCTTACTTAGTTGAATATATTATGACATTTTTTTTAGAGTTTTAATCTACTTTGTCGGAAGGTTTCAGAGCCTTGCCGGTGATATGGTGAAAGAAGCTGGCTTTCTTCACGTCCAGATAAAACCGTTCTCCACAGGAATATATATTTTCACTCAAACAAATTAACTTTGATTTTTTGGGTCCTGCCAATTCGATAATAAACTCTTTGCCGGCGTCCTCAACTCCCATCACTTCAACCGGTATCTGACCGGTCTGGGCTAATCGGCAGTCCTCCGGTCTGAAACCGTAAATAATTTTAGTATCGGAAAAATAATTAAATCCAAGGAAAAAAGGCGGGGCGTCGCCAATACTAATCATCTTGCCGTCATCGCTGGTAATCCCTTCAACGAGGTTCATACCGGGATTGCCCAGAAAGCCGGCGACAAATGTATCGGGTGGATTATCGTAAAGACTGCGGGGTTTCTCAGGGCCAATCTGGCGACCCTGATTTAAAATGATAATTCTATCGGCTAAGCTCATGGCTTCCACCTGGTCGTGGGTAACATATAAAGAAGTCGCCTCGATTTTACGGTGAAGAGCCAGCAATTCGAAGCGCATCTTCGATCGCAATTTCGCATCAAGGTTTGATAATGGCTCATCAAATAAAAAAAGCGACGGATTTCGTATAATTGCCCGTCCCAGCGCCACCCTCTGACGCTGACCGCCCGAAAGCTGCTTCGGTTTCCTGTGCAAATAGTCTGAAAGTCCAAGCAATAAAGCTGTAGCTTCCACCTTTTCATTAAGCTGATTTTTCGGAAGTTTTCTAATCTTTAAGGCAAAAGCCAGGTTGTCGTAGACCGTCATATGCGGATACAGGGCGTAACTTTGAAACACCATAGCCACATTACGGTCTTTTGGCTCGATATCTGTAACGTTCCTGCCGGCAATAAAAACCTGGCCACTATCAGGTTTTTCCAAACCGGAAATAATTCGCAACAGGGTCGTCTTGCCGCAACCTGAGGCTCCAAGAACTACCAGAAACTCGCCTTTGGCTGCAGAAAAACTGATAGAGTTCAGAACAGACTGGGCGCTGTCAAAACTCTTGCTTAAAGATTCCACCTGTAACTGGCACATCAACATCTATATAAATGATGATACAATCTTTTTCCACTAAAAATATGTTTTAGCTGGAGTAACGTGAAAATTTAATGTTACGACTATCGACAGCCAAAAATAGAAAAACCTGACAAAATCAAAAAGAATTTAAAAATTTCTAATTTGCAGTTATTATTAAAGCTGGAATTTTTACAAGCCCAGCTCGTCCTTTGTGAAAATCGCGCTGAACCTGTAGCCCCATTTTTTGAAATTCCCGACGGCTCCCTGCTGGCGGTCAACCAGGGTAACTACCCCAATAATTTCACATCCAAGCGGCTTTAATGCCTCGATAGCCTTCAATGCTGAGCCGCCTGTGGTGGTTACATCCTCGATAACTATTACACGCGCGCCTTCCTTAACAGGTCCCTCAACCTGGCTTCGTGTGCCATGACCCTTGGGCTCTTTGCGGACTAAAAAACCATCCAGTTTGAGTCCCTTCTGGTCAGCCAGAGTAAGTATCGCCCCCACAATAGGGTCGGCCCCCATAGTCATTCCGCCGATTGCCTCGACATTTTCCTTCTCAATCTCTTCTAAAAAATATTTGGCCATTAAAGCCAATCCACCTGAGCTTAAAGAAAGAAGCTTGCCGTTAATATAATAATTTGATTTCTGCCCGGAGGCTAAAACGAATTCTCCCCTTTTGACCGCTTTTTCAAGTATCAAGTCTTTCAATTTCTCTCTTTTATCCATATATGCTCCTTATACCAGCAAGCGACGCTGGCTCCCTTCTCAGCGCCGCCATTTTTAAAATAATATCTCCTGATACGGTTCCGGTCAAGGGTTTTATTGCAAATTAGCTTATAGTCATTCGGTTATTGCAGAATCCGGCTCCTGCGGCGTTACCATCAACTGTTTTTCATTTGTAACAGTGACTTTACCGGGCGCTTTTTTTACTTTACGTATATAACGCGCCTCCGTATATATGACCGGCGCCTTGCTTGAGTGTTTGGCTTTAGAGAAATATGCGGCCATGGAGGCGGCTTTAAGCAGGATATTTTTATCCGGAACCGCCTTCCTTTGAGGACGCCTTAATATCAAATGAGAACCGGCCGCCTGCCAGGCATGAAACCAGATGTCATCCTTTCTGGCAAAAGAAAAAGTCAGCTCATCATTTGAGGACGCTGACTTGCCAACATAAATCTGCCAGCCGCCTGCTAAGCTGTAGTGTCGAAAAGGAAGTTTAATCTTTCGAGGGCTTTTTTTAACAATCTCAGTTTCATCGGCTTTATCGGTAACAAGCTGATTTGCCGCATGCTCCTTTAACCCGGCAATCTCGTTTTCCTGTCTGGCAAGCCTTTTTATTAAAATCGGTATCGACGATTCAAGTCTACGCGCTTTATCGAAATAAAACTCTGCATTTTTTTCAGGGCTTAAGGCCGGTTCAGCCGGTATCTCAACCTGTTCCTGTTGTACTGAATATGGGTTTGGCAGCAGATACTTCTTCTCACCCTTTTTCAAATTACCTACGTTGGCCAATATTATATCGCCATATTGGCGGTAAGCTTCAAATCTTTTTGCCTCTTTAAGATCATCCTCGATAGCCTTGAGTTTCTTAGCCGCTTTTTGTAATCGCTTCTCAAAATCAGTTTGTTTCTTCGATTTTAAAGCGATATTTGATTCGACATAAGATGTTATCGCCTCAAGTAAACCGGGCATTTTTTCTCCAACGAGCGATCCGGTAAACGGCGGACCGTAAAAAGAATAACCCAATATTTTGTTTTCCTTGCTTTTGAGAACGTGCGGTGAAGGGTCTTCTATTTGGTCAATAATATATTTTAATAACGCAGGGGGGCTTTGTTCTATCAAGCCGGAATGCTGCAGCAATTTTAAAGACTTGATTTTTTCAATATCCTGCTGAGTTAAAGTCTGATTCTTTTCGTATCTTAATACATTGAATCCTTTTGGCTTTGTTAATGTATATTTTTCTCCTTTTTGAACCGGGCGGCGGTAGCTTTCTAATATTTTGTCATTGGCATCCAGCAGAAGAATATTTCCATTTTTAAAAAATTCAAAACAGACATAATAATCTTTTCGTTTACCGAGACTGTCGAAGACAACAACTTCAAATATAATAAGTCTGTCGAATTGCTTTTGACTGACATTTTTTATTCTGCCATTTTTTACCGCTGTCAGCCAGTTTCGACCTTCAGGCTCCCGATCGGTTAAAAGTAAATAGGGAATTCCTGAAAGAACATGAAATCTTAAAATCATATCCGATATTTTAAAATAGACGTTGTTTGCCCTTGATATTACATTATTAATAATGCAGTTGGCGAGCTTATCATTGAGTTCCCCGGCTAAGACGTTTATATCCAGCGCTGTCAATCTCTGTAATTTCATCTAAAGCATAAAGGGTAATTTTTATCAGTTTTGTCAAGAAGTTATTGACTTTGGATATTATTTATATATTTTCAAGGCTGATTTGAGGTAATCATGATAGCAAGCATGACAGGCTATGGCCACGCTGAGAAAACTTTTGATAATTACAGGGTCATGGTGGAAATTTCCACCGTGAATAATCGTTTCCTGGATTTCCAGATACGTCTGCCGCGAACGCTAGTTGATCTGGAACAGAAAATTAGAAATCTCCTGTCATCCAAAATACAACGGGGCAAAGTGAATTTTTCAATGACTGTGGATGATAACACACAGGCTATCGGTCGGCTTTCCTTAAACGCGGAAATTGCTGATATGTACTATAAAATATTGAACGATTTAAATACACGATGCAATCTTTCGAGCAAGATCGGCCTTGAACATTTCATCAACCTGCCCGATTTGATTACAACTGAAACCTCCGATGTCGACCTGGAGCAGATATGGTCTGATATTGAACCCTCATGTATCGAAGCGCTTGAAAGCCTTTACCAGATGCGGATATCTGAGGGGGAAAACCTTTATAACGATTTTGTTGAGAGGCTGAAATTGTTATCAAAAGCTGTTGCTGAAATCAAGCATCGTGCTGGCAGCAATGTGAGCGTTTACCGTGAAAAGCTTGAACTAAGAATACAGGATATTTTAAACGATTACCCGGTCGATAAGCAGCGTATTGCTTTAGAAGCGGCGCTGGCCGCTGAAAAAATGGACATTACTGAGGAAGTAATCCGTCTCGAATCACATGTTGAAAATTTTGAACAAACTCTTAAACAGGATGGCGCTGTCGGCAAACGCTTGACTTTTATTCTTCAGGAGATGCTCCGTGAAGCCAATACGATTGCTTCGAAGGCGTCTGACTATCAAATAACCTCGCTGGTTATAGATATAAAGGACGAACTGGAAAAACTTCGTGAACAATTATTGAATATCGAATAATGTCTTTTGCAGGATTGCATAAGGGAATAAGAAACGTTCGAATGTATTAGAACTGTGATAATCAAACTTGTATTTAAATTTCAGAGCAGCTCAGAATTAGTGAAAGTTATAAATGTCAGGTTAAGTTGAATAAATCTTTACTGATTATGTTTAAATTAATTACCAGGATTTTTAAATTATGTTAAGACCCGGCCTTGCTGTAGTAATCTCGTCACCCTCCGGAACAGGCAAAACGACTATCTGTCTTAATCTTATTAAAAAACATCGAGATTTTCAATACTCTATCTCTGTCACAACACGTCCGCCAAGGAAAAACGAACGGAATGGTATCGATTATTATTTTTTAACAACCAGAGAATTTCTCAAAGCCAAAAAAGCCGGAAAGTTTATAGAATCAGCGCGATATCTTGGTAACTGGTATGGCACACCGTTAGAGCCCTTGCACAATAACATAACTCGCGGCAAGGTTACACTTTTGGATATAGATATACAGGGTGGAAAATCGATAAAAAAGCAATTACCGGAAGCTGTCGCAATATTTTTAATCCCCCCGAGTCTAACCGAACTGAAAAAACGATTAAAGAAACGCCGAACGGAGAATCTGGAAACAAGAAAAAAACGGTTTGATATTGCTATGAAGGAATTTAAAAGCTGGTCACGATATGATTATATCGTGGTCAACGACGATCTTGATACTGCCGTCAATGAAATTAGTATGATAATAAATGCTGAACGATATAAAACAGATCGTCTGACTGATAAAATGTATTGGAATAAATCTTTAATTAAGCTTTTAGGTTTATCGGGAACTCGCCGATAATTTTTTATGTTGGGAGGAATATGGATTATAGTATGAGAAAAAAAGTTGAAACTGCGGCCAAGAACAAATACGAGGCGGTGATCGTTGCCTCCAAGCTGGCCAGAAAGATCAACAATTCACGTGTTGCTGCTCAGGAACAGTTGGGACCCGACGCGCCGCTTCCCAGCTATGCTAATAAAGTCACCACTGAGGCTATCTTGGAATTGGCCGAGGGAAAAGTGAAATACGTCTTTAAAGAAAGCGCATCATCCGAGGAAGAGGATTTCTTAGAATAATGGCGCTTTATGGTGATGGGTAGACAGATGAAACTTCTAATCGTCGAATCCCCTACAAAAACGAAAACGCTTAAAAAATTTCTCGGTAAGGACTACGAGCTGGCATCTACTAATGGCCATTTAATGGATTTGCCAAAATCCAGGCTCGGCGTTGATATCGAAAAATCCTTTAAACCCGAAATTGTCGCCATAAAGGGTAAAGGCGCCCTGTTGAAGGAACTTGTTAAGCTGAGCCGCAAAGCCGACGAGGTATATCTGGCTCCGGACCCTGACCGGGAGGGCGAAGCTATTGCCTTTCATGTAGCCAGCAAACTGGGCAATATTAAAGCAAAGGTCTACCGGGTTACGTTCAATGAAATCACCAAAAAAGCTGTCCTCGAGGGGATAAAAAACGCTGGCAAAATCGACATTAACCGGGTTTATGCACAGCAGGCTCGACGTATCCTGGACAGGCTGGTTGGTTATAAGGTGTCTCCATTGTTGTGGAAAACTCTAACTTATGGCTTATCCGCCGGACGAGTTCAATCTGTTGCCCTACGGATGATCTGCGAGCGTGAAAAAGAAATTGAAGATTTTGTCATCGAGGAGTACTGGACTATTGACGCTGAGTTTGCCGATGACAAAAAGAGGACAATTTATGCCAGGCTGATAAAAATAGACGGAGATAAACCGGACATCAACAACCTGACTAAAGCTGAAGAAATATGTCACGACATACAGGATCAATCATACAAAATATCATCCTATAAAAAGGGAGCTTTAAAACGTCAACCGCCGCCGCCCTTTATTACCTCCAGCCTTCAGCAGGATGCTTTCAGCAAGCTTGGTTTCGGCAACAAAAAGACAATGTCAGTTGCCCAGCAATTGTATGAGGGCATTGAGATCGGCAAGGACGGGCAAGTCGGCTTGATTACATACATGCGGACCGATTCTTTCAGGGTTGCCAATGAAGCTAAAGCCGAGGCTAAAAAATATATAATTGAACGATTCGGCAAACAATACCTTCCTGAAAAAATGAAAATATACAAAGCCCGCAAAACCGCCCAGGAAGCCCACGAGGCCATTCGTCCAACATCGGTATATAGAAATCCCGAAGCGATCCAGAGATATCTATCAAAAGATCAGCTTCGTCTCTACCGGTTAATCTGGTCGCGCTTCTTGGCCTCCCAGATGGCCGAAGCAGAATACAAAACTACCACGGTTGAGATTAGCGGCGGAAAATATCTGTTTAAAGCCTACCAGCAGGAACTCTCGTTTGACGGTTTCATTAAGCTTTACGACTACAGCTCAAACAGTAAAGATAAAAAGCGAATAATACCCCAGTTAAAAGAAGGATTATCTTTGACTCTGTCGGATATCTACCCCGAACAGCATTTTACTCAACCGCCGCCAAGGTTTAATTCCGGCAGCCTGGTCAAAGAGCTTGAGGAAAACGGCATCGGCAGACCCTCAACATATGTTCAGATAATCACCACATTAAGCGCTCGTAAATACATCCTCCAGGAAAAACGGCGATTCAAACCAACCGATCTCGGGAAAATCGTCAACAAAATCTTGGTGGAAAATTTTCCGGATATATTTAATACAGAGTTCACCGCCAAAATGGAGGACGAACTGGACAGCATCGAAGAGGGTAAGGAAAACTGGGTTGAGGTCTTAAACGATTTTTATACACCCTTTGATGCAAACTTAAAGCGGGTTGAAAAAAATACCAGCAAAATCAAAAAACAGACAATTGAAAAAACTGATGAGAAATGCGACAAATGCGGCTCAGCTATGGTCATAAAGTTTGGCCGTAACGGCCGCTTTTTAGCATGCAGCGCTTACCCTGATTGCAAAAACACCAAACCGCTCGATGGTGAGGTTGAAAAGCTTGACAAGAAATGCCCCAACTGCGGGTCCCCCATGGAAATTCGCCAGGGTCGTTTTGGGCGTTTTATTGCCTGCTCAAACTATCCCAAATGCAAGACTACCGAAAGTGTTACTACCGGCGTGAAATGCCCGCAGGACGGCTGTACCGGAGAGTTGGTAGAAAAAACATCAAAAAAGGGGAAATTTTATGCCTGTTCGCGCTATCCGAACTGTAAGTATTTAGTATCATCAAAGCCGGTGCCTGCAAAATGTCCTGCCTGTGGTTTCTCTTTTATGGTAGAAAAATCAACAAAAACACATGGTGATCATCTTTACTGTACCAACTGCAAGCATCGATTGATCCAGGGAAAAACCGAAGCTGTTCGATAATTAAGTTTTAATATTTTATATATTATCCCCTTGAGGAATCAAGCAATGCAGGTCACTACAGACCGGGACTAATGAAATCTTCTACTGGCAGTCACCCCGCTGTTTTGCAGCGAGGTAGTTTATGCACTTGCCCAGTTCGCAAGCGCGCTTCCAGTCAGCGCAGCCTTTTTCAAAATCGCCAATCTTTCTCATAAAAATGATACCGCGGCCGAGATAAGCCTCAACATAGTCCGGATCGATCTCTATGGCTTTTGTGTAATCGGAGATGGCATTTTTAAACTTGTTTTTATTAAAATAAGCTACCGCCCGGTTGTTGTAGGCTTTGACATAGCCGGGGCTTATCTTTAGCGCCTTGGTGTAATCCGTAATAGCCTTATCGTAATCACCTATTTCATCATAGGCGGCCCCGCGATTATTATATGCCTTGACATAATTCGGGTCTATCATTAATGCTTTAGTATAATCCGAAATAGCTCTATCATATTTTCTTAGATTATAATAGGCGCCGCCGCGACTTTTATATGCTCTGTAATACTTTTTATCTAATTTCACGGTTTTGGTGAAATCTGAAATTGCCTGGTTATACTCTCCTTTTTGAAAATGGATTTCCCCTCGTTTGTAGTAAGACTCGGCATGTCCCGGGTTAATTTCCAGAGCTTTCGTGTAATCTGAAACGGCTTTATCATTATCACCCTTTTTATTATAAGCCTTTCCCCTTTCGAAATATACCCTGGCGTTCATTGGGCTTTTTTCAAGGGCTTGGCCATAATCCGAAATGGTCTGATTATATTCACCCTTTAAGGCATATGCTCTCTGCAGGGCAATAGAGGCAAGTTCGAAATCCTCATTTTTTTGAAGCGCCAGCTTGAATCCCTCTATTGCCTCATCGATTCTATCGGTACGCAACTTCGCATCGGCAGAAAGGTAAATGGCAACCGGGTTGTACAGATGTCGTTCGAGCAGCGTTCCAGTCCGTTCTGCCCACAACGCATAGTCGTATTCTTTGACAATTGAATTAAACCACTTTGACGATTCTTTTGGACGATTCGCAGCCAGGCATACATGCCCCATAAGGAGTCTTGATACAGGATCGTTTGTCATATTGCCCCTTTTGCTTAAAATCTTGTAGGCAAACTCCCAGTTGTTTTTAAGGACTGCCTCCTCAGCGGCAGCGTCAATAGCCAGACAGCATGGCGCTCTTAAAACCAGAACTATCATCAAAGGAAAAAGAGCTTTCAATATCTTTGACATTTTATTTATTCCTCGCCTATCAAATATTAGCAGACAATTATTACTATTTCAAGCTCTTTAAAATGATTTTACATGTGCAATTGAATATCGGCAAGAAAGTCAAAACATTTGTTGACAAAAATCGGGCGTTGGGTTATTATCAGGTAGAAGAAAATGTTGAAAAGAATTATACCGGCATGTATTTTTATAAGCCACAAAAAGGCGATTACACCGAAACATGGAAGATACTATCATTGAAATAATTAATCGTTTTTGATAAAGGGTGTTAAACAGTCGGATCGTTTCCGGGGAATAGTCTGGTAGGGCAAAAAGAATTGAAAAGGAGGCTAATAACTATGAGGAAAGAAGCTGATTTGAAAAAGGTAGAAAAAGAAATATACGAAAAAAATGTAATTTTAAAAGAAGTACTGGCTCATCTCGAAGAAGAAAAGGATTTAATCAGGCGCCAGGTAGCTAAATTTATCGAACAGACGCTCATCCCGCGTCTTAAGAAAATCGTCGGCCCAAAAAATAAAATTAATAAAAAACAGTACGATTCGCTAATGAAATCCATGCAGGAGCTCGCAAGTTCGTCAGGTGGACCATTATATTTATATTCAAAACTTTCTGCCCGGGAAATACAAATTTGCGGCCTGATAAAAGAAGGAGCGACAGCTAAAAAAGCTGCAAAAACGCTCGGTATCAGCCCGGCAACAGTCCAAAAACATCGTGAGTCCATACGACGGAAACTCGACATAATCAATAAGAAAATCAACCTGGCAACATATTTGAAAGGGTTTGAGATTTCAAAATATGATGAGAAAAAATAAAAATCCACCTTCAATCTGATATTTGCAATATTAACATTCACAAACCCTAACCTATTAACTGTGGCGTCGACCCTCTGAGGTCGACACAGGTCTATGGGCTATTTTGCGGTTTTGCCCACATAGGCCTGCACATAGTTATCCGTATCTAAAAATTGTCTGGCTGCCTGTTGAACGTTCTCCACAGTTATCTTATCCAGTCTTTCTTTATAGCCGCGGTCATAATCGAAACCGGCGTTTACAAATTCATAATAAGCCATATTATATGCCTGATTAATACAGCTCATATTCCGCATCAGCATCGAGCCCCACAGTGAGTTGCGGGCTTTATCCAGCTCTGCCTGTTCTATCGGTTCGTTCTTGAGCTTATCGATTTCTGCTAATATACCGTCCCTGGCAACCTCAAAATTCTCATGCCCGGTTCCCATAGCACAGGTAAACCACCCGAAATTTTCCAGAAATCGAACGCCTGCTCCCACTGAATAGGCAAGCCCCTGTTTCTCCCTGAGATTTAACTTTAGCCTGGTGGAGAGTATTTCCACAGCCAGTCTTATGGCCGGAGCGCTATCCGAGGTTAATCCCGGAATGATATTTCCGAGATATATATAAACCTGTTCTTTGTCCATCGGCTGACTTACCTCAGTCGCTCCCTCAATTTTACTTGCCTCCGGCATGTTTATTTCTTCCCTGGTATACGGAGGCAGTTTTCCAAACCTTTTCTTTATCCATTTCATCACGGTCTCAGGTTCAATATTAGAGACCACGGCTATTATCAGGTTGCCGGCAGAGTAGTATTTTTGATGATATTTAGTTAGGTCGTCGCTTGTAATACCCGCCAGGCTTCGCCTGTCGCCAAGTACCTTTTTCGAAAGCGGATGATTTTCAAAAAGCTTTGAGTAATACAGATTACGACAGACCTTATAGGTAGATCCCGACTCCATTCCGAATATCCCCATGACCTTGTTTTTAACTTTCTCAAGTTCGACCTCATCAAAAGAGGGTTTGGCAACAATTTCATATAATATCTTTAAACCATCTTCGGCATACTCATCGATCGTTTCGAACCTGACAAAGCTATAGGCTCTCCAGGTGTATCTGTCATCATACGGTATATACGGCGAATCGTTGGTTTCCAGCCGGGCTCCGATATCATCCAGCGCCGCCTGAACCTCCTCGGCGTTTTTCTTCTCTGTGCCCTTTACAAGCATCCGGTTGGTTAAATCGGTAATCCCCGACTGATGGGGCTTTTCCCAGACAGCCCGGTTTTTACCAAGAATATTCACCGCGAAAACCCGCGAATCCGGATTGTGCTTTATTATAACCGTTAAACCATTAGAAAGAACTTCCCGGCTGTATCTGACATTATCACTGTCTGTAGAAACACAATTAACAGTCACAACCAGGGCAAAGACAGATATTATAACCAGTTTACGCATCAGTTTGCCTCCTTGGATAAAGGAACTGTGACCATAGCTAAGTACTTGCGATCGCTGAAATATTTTAAAGCCGCCTGTTGAATATCCCGGGGCTGTATCTCGCTGAGTTTGTCCACATAGCGCTCAATATAATCATAGCCGAAATTTACCAGCATCGGCGCCTGTATGACGCCGTAATAATGCAGCTTTTCTTCAAGGTAAATCCTGTCGGTTTTATTTTTTACCACAATCCTTTTCAGTATTTTTTTATCAAACAGCTGGTCTCCCAGCGACTGCAGGTAACTGCAGGTCGAGGCAACGATGTTTTCAATTTTCTCGGAGAAGTTTGTTTTTGCGGAGAAGTGTAGCAATGAGAAATCCCTGTTCGCCTCTAAATAAAATGACATTTCGTTAACCAGCGGCTCATCTCCACCGGTAAGAGTTTTATATAATGGCGATCCCTCCCCTGAATCGAGAATCTGAGCCAGCATATCTATAGCATAGTAATCAGGCTCATTGTAACGCGGCGCGGGAAATACCATATGAATAGTGGTGATTTCAACGGGAAGTTCCCTGATATGAATTTCTTTATCGTACAGCGGATTGATCTCGAAGCTTTGAAGAGGGGGAAGCTCGCCTGCTGGATAACAGCCATAGTATTTATCAACAAGCTTTGCAAACCCCTTGATTTCGAAATCTCCAATGAACAGAGCGATCATATTGTTCGGCAGGTAGCGTTCCTTATAGTAAGCTTCCACCTTTTCACGAGGAATAGTCAAGATTATATCTTTGTCGCCCAGCACAGTTTGAGCATACGGAGTATTCTGGTAGATAATTGAATCGAAAAATATTTCGCTCCGGGAGATGGGGTTGTCGTTGTCCATTTTGATTTCTTCAATAACAATTTTACGCTCCTTGGGAAATTCGCTTTCCGGAAGAGTCGAATTGAAAAGCTGGTCGGCCTGGGTCTGTAGCGCATACTCGGCGAAAGTAGAGGGGATGATAAATAAATAGCCGGTAAGATCTTTGCGGGTAAAAGCGTTGATATAGCCGCCGTGATCTTTAAACCCCTCGTTAAGCTCAATCCGGGTCAGGTTTTTTGTGCCGTTGAAAAGCAGGTGTTCCAAAAAATGAGTGAATCCGTTGTTAGCCGCATCCTCAAATTTGCTCCCGGCCCGGACACAGACTATCGATGACACCATTGACGTCGAATGGTTCTCTTTTAAGATGACAACCATACCATTGCTCAATGTAAATTGTTTTGTCTCGCCCGCCTGGAGCAGAGTTGAGGCTGCTGCGAAAATAAATAAAATGATTATGGTTTTTCTCACCGTACCTCCTTTAAATAGATTTTAAATTAAACCAACGATAAGGTCATTCAAGTTTCCATGTCAAGGTAATATTAAGGCAAATATTATTTCGGGTTATTAATGGCCTTTTATCCGGTAAACAGTTGACAATCGGATGCTGAGCAATTATTCTTGGTTCTTAACGATTGGAGGATTATGAACGCGGACCGGCAAAATTCAGTTCTGTTCAAAGTTATATTTTATTCGGGAGCATTATTATCATTTATTATAAGCTTTATAGTTTTCTTTAAAACGATGGCGCCCACCCTTTCGTTCTGGGATTGCGGAGAATTTATCGCCAGTTCACATATTCTTGGCGTACCCCATCCGCCGGGAACGCCGCTTTATATAATACTGGGCAGGTTCTTTATAATTCTGGGTTTGTTTTCGACAGCCTCGCTTTCCACAAATTTCATTTCAGTCTTAAGCTCATCTTTAGCAGTTGCCATGGCTTATTTTATCATAGTGAAGGTGACCGAATATATTTTGCGCCATGATAAAAGCGATATTACTAACATTATGCTTTCAAGGATTGGAATCTACCTTGGAGCCTTAGCCGGCAGCCTGGTTATGGCTTTTTCCTCAACTTTCTGGTTCAATGCCGTGGAGACTGAGGTCTATGGCTTATCAATGCTGATAATGGTCACGATTACTTATATGTCTTTCAAGTGGGCCGAGAAAAAATTGACCGGTGGAAACGACTTGCTCATTGTCGGCATCGCATACATTTTATTTCTTTCCATCAGTATCCACCTGACCGCATTTCTAATTACTCCAGCGATTGTGTTGTTCATTGTTTTAGTTGACAGGCAAAAACTGCGTGACTGGCGATACTGGGTATGCTGGGGTATACTGTTCTCGTTTGCCTCGCCGGTTTATCTGCCTGTTCAACTGATGATTCCCACGCTGATGGACTATCAGATAGAAACCTGGCTTTTTCTGATGATAGCTTTTGCCGCATTATGCGGTTATAAAACTTTTACCATCCAGGGCAAAGCAAAGAAAAACTGGGAATTATATTTTGCGGTAATGATCGTCGCAATTATCGGTTTTACGCCGCATATTTATATCCCTATAAAATCGGCGCAAAAACCAGCGATTAATGAAAACAATCCTGACAACATATCACGTTTTAAAGCCTACCTCGAACGCAAGCAGTACGGCCAGGAATCTATGATAACCCGAATGTTTACCCGTCGCGCTAAACTTAAAAACCAGTTAGGTGATTATCCTCATATGGGTTTCTGGGGATATTTTAAAGAGCAGTATTCAAACAACAGATGGGGAATGTTAAGATATCTGCCGTTTTTGATCGGCTTATTCAGCATGTTCATATCGCTTCGAAAAAGTTTTAAAAACGGTTTCCTTTTAGCGGCAATATTTCTAATCAGCTCACTTGGTTTGATTTTATACTTAAATTTCTCCGACGGTACAAAAGCCGACCATCTCGAGGTTCGGGATAGGGATTACTTCTTTACTCCGGCATTTATTTATTATGCAATCATAATTGGAATTGGTTTCTCAACGATACTGGCTAAACTTCCAACATGGCTCAATAAAAAAACTCCGGCCTGGTCTGCTTATCTTATCTGGAGTCTGGCGTTAATCCTGTTTATCCTGATGCCAATAGACGCTCTTACTTATCATTACCGAACCCATAACCGCACCGGCGATTTCGCTCCGCCCGATTATGCCTACAACATATTAAACTCCTGCGAACAGGATGCCATAATATTCACCAACGGCGATAACGACACTTTCCCCCTGTGGTATCTTCAGGAGGTGGAGAATGTACGAAAAGACGTGCGAGTGGTAAACCTGTCGCTTTTAAATACAGACTGGTATATTCTTCAATTAAAGCACCAGATGGGCGTTCCCATTAATCTTACCGATGAGCAAATACTCTGGAAACCTTTTGAACGCCGGGGGCAGATTCAGCTCTATCGACCCGATGAGCCTTTTTACGATCCTATAAGGAAAAGAAACCGGTACCTGACAGCATACCAGGACCCCCAAACGGGCAAAGTTATAAGGATTCAGGACCAGATGATTGAGCACATAGTTTTAGCCAACAAGTGGAAATATCCGATTTATTTTTCCAGCTCTGTTCCTCAATCCAACCGCTGGACTCTGTCGGATTACACTCTCAGGCAGGCGATGGCGTTGCGAATTATGCCCGAAAAGCCCGCCGATCCATTAGACCCGGTTAAAACCGAGGACCTGCTTTACAATGTCTACCGCTACCGGGGACTCGGCGATATCAACGTGTTTAAAGATGAAAACAATGTTGGTTTAACTACTACTTATCCCGAGAGATTCATTGAGCTGGCTAATTATCATACCCGTCATGCCGACACCACAAAAGCCCGACAAATTCTGCGCGATTCCATAGATAGGTTTCCATATTACTATCAGGTTTATATTGAACTTATGATGCTTTATTCCGATGCGGCCTATGCTGACAGTAATGAGAATTTTTACAGTCTGGGAGTGAAAAATTTAAGCAGGGCTGTAAAGACATGGCCCGATATTACCCTTTACTGGCAATTTTTAGGGGTGCTGTATTATAACCACAAAGACTATGCTAATGCGATAACCTGTTACGAAAAGGCCTTAGAACTCGATCCCAGCGCCTCAATCTCATTCAGACTTTTGCTTCAACTTTACAATTTCACCGGAGAAAGACAAAAGGGACTGGCATTATTGGAATACTGGCTTAAGGAGCATCCCGAGGACATGGACGCGCGCAATATGTATAACATATACAAGCGCTATAACCGGTAATCAAGGAAATACACCTGCTCATGAGAAGTCCCGAGCGCTTTTATTTAACCCGGATTTTGCGGTTGAACAATCAGATATAATCCCAGATTTTGCAGTTAAACAATCAGAAATAACAAGCAACTTATTGTAACTCAACGCGTAGGGGCGTCCTAAACGGATCCGTATGGATATTGCTATATCCGTAGGATCTGTAGGACGCCCCTATGGCAACTTTTTTATTATCATTATTTCCTTAAACGTATTTGATAATTCTATGTTGATAAATTACTTGATTTGCCTTATCCAATTAAAACTCTTCAACCACAAAATATAGGCTAAAAAGCGGTAATTACTGCTGTTTTTTTATAAACATCTTTGGATCTATATTCCTTGACTTTAAGAACTTCTTCTGAAGTTTCTTTGCCTCGCCGGATTCGTTGTATTGCTTAACCAGACTGTATATGTTTTGCCTGAGCCTGAACGCCTTATCCTTTAATTTGGGAGATGGCGACAGCAGGGAATATAAAGCCAGGCAGATATTAGTAGCGGCGTTTTCGGGATAGACGCCATACCACCAGGGTCGGCATGACGACCAAAAAAAGCTGCATGATGGAGAAGCGGCGCCTAACAAATCTCGAGCCCTGTTGTGAAGGATATCACCTGCTTGAGCAGCGTTTTTAATTTCATCGAAGGCAATTTTATAGAGTTCCCATAATGCCTTATGGATTTTATTTGAAGGGTCTTTCCAGGTATAAAATATCTGCCTTCTTTTAATCTCTTCAGCGGCGCTGGTCCAATCTGATTGATAAGGCTGGCAATATTCTTTCTTACGAACATGATTTAAAAGTTGTGAAACCGTGATTGGTATCATTCGGGTATCCCTGTATAACAAACGCAGCAGGGTCTGACCGCCTTTATAATGATGGCCGAACTGTTCGACATCATTGGAAGTAAAAACGAATTTCCCGTTATGTTTATTGGCAAACCTAATAAAATCGTTGGTATTTCTTATCGGTTCCCTGGCAAAGATAGTGTTGGCCATGGCATTGGAGATTTGCCTGTCACGGGGAATAAGCACTAAACCACCGGCTGATTTATCCATATACAATCTGTCAAATGAAAGCTGATTCAGTTTGCCGGCGATGGTGATCTCATCTACCGCTAACCAACGGCAGCCATGACGGGCCGCGGCTTTGGCTACATTTGAAGTATAGGCCATTTCGGGAGAGTAAAATCCTTTCGGATTATAAAGCAACCCAAAATATGTTTTATTTATCCTGATGCTTTGGCTAACCTGACGATCAATTTCATCATCAGAGATAAACGGCAATATCGGGTGAAAACGAGGTGAAACGGTAAACTCGATTTGACCATTATCGGCCAGTTTCTTAAGCCGCGTTACTATTTTACCGAAACCTGTTCTAATCAACAGCTCAATTAAACAACCCTGAATGTTTACAGTGGCTTTGGCTGAGGGGATCTGCTCGAATATTCTGAGTACCGGATGATATGATTCATTAACTACCCGCTCTAAAATATTCCGATCCTGATCGGGCGGCTGGTAAAAATGCAGCAGGTTAGCCCAGTAAATTTGCTTTTTTAATTTTTTCTGATTACCTATTTTTTCCATATAGTTTTAGATTAACTATTACAATTCAACTTGTCAAGTATCTATCCAGAAAGTATCTTTTCGGAAATTCAGCGCTCATATATAAATTATCATCACTATCCGGCCTTTTGATAAACAATAAGCTCACGACTGTCATCCCCGCGAAAGCGGGGATCTATAATGTGGTATATCCTGTTTAATCATTTCTGCCTAAAACAAACCGGAAAAACATCAATTACCATAGATTCCCCGCCTTGGCGGAGAATGACACTTTCGTATCTCAAAATTAAATCTAAAATCTTTGAAGACAACCATATATATAATATGACGACTCTAAATCCTTAAAACAAAATCGATTAATTTCTGCTAATATTTCACAATCTTTAAATCATTCATCCTATTCTTAAAAAAGTCCGGACACTAATGATAAATTATATATATTTTCTGCTGTGACGTGAAAAATTATTCCTCTACTTGATAGCCGCTGAATGCTGTCTAACGATAAAAAGCAGACTATTTCAGCAGAATCATCTTACGACTGATCGACTCGCTGTCGGTTTTCAAGCGATATAGATATATGCCCGATGATACAATACTGCCGCTGTTATCTGTGCCGTCCCAGTTTACCGACTGGATGCCGCCTGCCCGAGGCGGGTTTTTGTCAAATAATGTTTTCACCAGCCTTCCGGAAATATCAAAAATATCAAGGCGGGCATACTGAAAACTTTCGAGGGAAAACTCAATAAGAGTTCGACTATTGAACGGATTGGGATAGTTCTGAGACAATGATAACGTTCTCGGTAAAACCGGACAAGTATCATTTATACCGCTTGTTAAATCGCATATATATATCCCGTTTCCGGTGCCGGCCAGAAGATTGCCATCAGCGTCTATTACAAGGCTGTGGATATTAAGATTACCAAGGTTATCATTAATAGGAATAAAACTTTCTCCTGCATCCGTTGAACTCAAAACACCACCGCCTGCGACCGAGCCTACATATATCACGCCTGTAATCTGAGGATCACAGGCGATAGGAGTGTTTTCTGAGGTTGGCATCGATGTGTATTGCCAGGTCACTCCACCATTAAACGAACGGGCAAAATAAAGATAACACGTTACATACAATGTCTCCGGTCCGTTGGGTTCGTATTCAAGGCGGTTGGGATTATAGTCCTCTAATCCAAACAACCCTCCCATGGGCGTCCAGTTATTACCGAAATCGGTAGTATGAGCGACAAACGTTTCACCGACTGCATAAGCCTCATACTGATTGATGCCATCGCCTTTTACATCAAGTATGTTCGTTCCGGGAAGACCGTTATTGGCGCTGGAAATATGTTCTCCATAATCCTGTGATTTAAGAATTCCATCAGGAAAACAGATATAAATATATCCGGGATTAACAGGATCAAAACCGAGCCGGCGAGGATACATAAAGCTTCCATTTATTATCGCCCATGAATTGCCATCATTGGAAGAGATATAAATACCATCCGAATAGGAACCCTCGCTGAAAAGAGCGACAAGAGTATCTGAAGATTGGGGCGTATATGACAAAAATGGAAATGGCGCAGATATCGACAGCCTGACCGCCCAGTTCTGGCCCCCGTCAAAACTGACATATAAACCGGCATCAGTTCCAGCGCAGATATTCTGAGTATTATCGGGGTCTACAGAGATCGATAATACCTGCTTTTCCGAAAGTCCTAGAAACTGCCACTGATATGCCTGGGTTAAACTTGCTGTAATAATCAGCAGAGTAAAGATCATTATTGCTCTCATATTCATCACAAACATACTCCCTGTTTATGTTAATTTACAAATTCCATAACTTTACCGGTAATAGTTCTTCTATATTTTAGTCCCATTTAAGGTAATGTTACACATATGTATTATAATGAAATTTCGAATAAATGCAAGATTCTTTTTCAGGAGTTTCCCCGAATTTTCGAGAAACCATGATTTCCACTTCTTCGAAATATCAACTCGTTGATATAATTTATATTATAAAGATTCTATTCAGTTCTTCGGGGAGACTCCTGAAGATTCTTTTTAAATTTGGTTTATTAAGAATTTCTAAGTATAATCTGATTCAATCGGTCCACGGTGTTTCGAGACTTTCTACAAAGGCGATTTTCTCAAGTCTTTTCCGCTGTCTTCTCTCGTTGTTTGCAATTTCATAGCCGTCAAAGGTAACTTTATCTGCGCCTTGATAATGCCCCAGGCAAACTAATGCGAAAACCTCGTATTGAGACTCAATCTCAAGCGCTTTTCTTACTGCTTCTTTCGAAAATGCCCCAATCCAAACCGCGCCAAGTGACAAACCATGCGCCATTAAAAGCATATTCTGAGTGGCTGCGGCGCAATCCTGGATATAATAAACGCTGTCAGCGCCATAACGTTTTTGGCTATCAGCGGGTTTAGCCAGGACCACTATTACGACCGGGGCTTTTTCCACCCATGGCTGATGAAAAATCGGATCAAATTTTTTAGTTTTTTCTTTATCTGTAACAACAACAAATCGCCAGGGCTGACAGTTGCCGGCTGAGGGTGCCCATCTGGCCGCCTCCAGGATTTTAGCAATATGTTCTTTTTCTACCGGCTTGTCTAAAAATTTGCGAATTGACCGTCTCGATTTGATAAATTCCAGAATATCCATCTTTATACCTGCCTTATTTATTGCTGAAAGTTTTAAAGTCTATCACATCTATCAATTTATACCGGTTTTAATAAAAAAGAAATTAAAAAATACTTCTTATAGACTCAATAATTGCGTATAATATTTATATTATTAGTAGGACGTTGAAATTCCCTGATGGAGTGATTTGGGATTTAACGTGAAATTGTAATTTGGATAATATTGTCCTATGAACATAGACTCTGGAGGAAAAATGACATCCGAAAAAGGTGATCTTGCAGTTGTTGAGAAATTAAACGAAGGCTATGATAGAATAAAAAAAGAGCTCGGCAAAGTTATTGTCGGCCAGGACAGGGTGATTGAGGAGTTGCTTATTGCCATACTGGCTCGTGGACATTGTTTGCTGGTGGGCGTTCCCGGTTTGGCGAAAACTTTGATGGTATCCTCGCTATCGAAGACGCTCGACTTGAAATTTTCCCGAATTCAGTTCACCCCCGATTTAATGCCGTCGGATATTACAGGCACCGAGATCATCGAGGAAAACAAGACTACCGGCGGCCGTGAGTTCCGTTTTGTAAAAGGGCCGGTATTCGCCAATATTGTGCTGGCTGATGAGATCAACCGTACTCCGCCGAAAACGCAGGCGGCGCTTCTTCAGGCAATGCAGGAAAACGAAGTAACCGCCGGCGGCCAGACATTTCAACTCGACCAGCCGTTCTTTGTGCTGGCCACTCAGAACCCAATCGAGCTAGAGGGCACCTATCCCCTGCCGGAAGCCCAGCTTGACCGGTTCATGTTCAATATCTTCGTCGATTACCCCAATGAGTCCGAGGAAAACGAAATCGTCCGGACAACCACCTCGGCTTATGTCTCCGATGTCGATGTTATTATGAAAGCCGAGGAAATCAGCCGGCTTCAGGATTTAGTGCGGCGGGTGCCTGCCAGCGACCACGTGATCGGGTACGCGGTCAAGCTTGCCCGGGCAACTCGCATAAATGGCAACGAAAATCATCTTGAATATATCAAGAACTGGGTTACCTGGGGCGCCGGGCCGCGTGCCTCACAGTACCTGACTCTGGGCGCCAAGACCCGCGCTATCCTTCACGGACGCACGACGCCCTCCATCGATGATGTCAAAGCAGTCGCCAAACCGGTCCTCCGTCACCGTATCGTGACCTCATTCTCCGCCGAAGCTGAAGGCGTGTCCGCGCTGGATATTGTGGATAGGTTGCTTGCGGATGTGGGGGAATAATGCTTTGACTTTCTATAAATTATTGACATTATCTTAAAAATTAAGTATTTAAATTCCATGAAACTTGAAGATTTTAGACCAGGTGTTCTCAACAAACAACAGTTGTTATTTCTAGAAGAAGAGGGAGTAATCCAAGATAGTACAATGGACGAGAGCCCTGAATCTTCCTTTGATTTACATATTGGACATGAATATTGGATAATGAAAGGATGCATTAAGGGCTTAGGACAAAAAGAACCTTATTATAAGATATTAAAAGATAAAAATTACTTTGAACTTCATAAAGATGATTTATCTGAATCGAGCAAAATTCAATTAGAAAGAGGAAAAACTTATGTATTTAAATTGAAAGAGAATTTGCGGTATCTTGACAACTATATTCGAAAATTCTATGGGTACGCCACTGGTAAAAGCTCAATCGGAAGGCTGGATGTATTAGTTAGGTTAATTGAAGATAGTTCCCCAGCCTATGATAGAGTTTCAGAAGAAAATCCGGGAAGTCTATATATAGAAGTAACACCTATTACATTTGACATTTTGGTTAGCCCCGGGACTAAACTAAATCAATTAAGAATATTTTATGGAAATCCTGAACTAAGTGAATTAAATCATAAGCAACTAAAAGAAGGCTTATGGGGTAATTTTATAGTTGATGACAAAGGAGGATTTTTAAATAATATCTCGAAATTAACTTTAAATCTTGAACCAGATAAACATGGCGATACTAAATTAACAGCATTTAAATCTCTGAAAAACGAAGAAATTATAGATTTAACACATAATTATAAAATTGAAAAAAACAAACTTGATCCTTGAAAATATTGGGAACCTATCCCGCCAAATATAGATAAAACCATTAAAATTGAAAAAGGGAATTTCTATATTTTAAGATCGAAGGAGAGATTTAAACTCCCTAATGATATTGCAGTATATTGTGAAGCTGTTTCAGAAGAATATGGTGAAATCCGTATCCATTATGCTGGCTTTGTTCACCCATGTTTTGGAAAATACCGATATGATGAAAAAGATATAGGTGCTCCACTGATTTTTGAAGTGAGAGGTCATACTATAGATATGTTTCTTAGACATGGGGAAACATTAGCAACACTTAAATATTATAGAATGTCACTACCTCAAAATTATATGCGGGAGGATATTGAGAAAGAAAAAAAGCAGGGTTATTCAAGCCAAGAATTGAATCTTTCTAATATATTCAAGAAATGGGAATGAATAATATGTTTACCCATTTAAACCTAACACAGGATTTAAAGATAATTCGCTTTGGTGGAGATTATCAACCATTACCTGAAGCTTTTGCAGATCTTGAAGTATTGATCAAAGAAAATGAAAATCTGTACCCCGGTATAGACAAATGGTACGACAGAAAAATTATATCAGGCTTAAAATGTAAAGAACGTCGAGCTTATGTTATTTATAATGAAGATAAACCTATAGGAGCTTCAATTATAAGACTTGGATCGGACACTAAAATATGTAGTGTGAGATTGACAAAAGATAAACAGAAAAAAGGCTTGGGTTATTTAATTTTTATTCTCCTTGCAAATGAAATTAGACATGTTGCTAAAAAAGTTCATTTCACACTTCCAGAAAGCTTATGGTTGAACAAAAATGTCTTCTTTGATAACTTTGGGTTCAAGAAATTTGGTCTGGCTCATAACCAATATCGATTATTCGAACAAGAATTTGCATGTGGGACTGATTTTGCTATTTTATGGAAAAATGCAATCAAAAACCTCCCAAAGACTCTGGAAAACTTTACCATCAACGGAAACAGCAACAATTGTGACATTGTTTTAAGTATCAAACCAGAATTTGCTAATAAAATTATTCGGGGACAAAAGAATATTGAAATTCGGAGAAAGTTTTCGAAGAAGTGGATAGGGGCTAAAGCATTAATTTATGCATCATCTCCCCTTAAACACTTTGTCGGAGAAGCTGTTATTAGTGAAATCCATCAAAGTGAACCACGAAAAATCTGGAATACTTGGAAAAATGAAATTGGTTGTAGTTGGGGTGAATATTCAAGTTATTGTAAAGGCGCGGATAAAATTTATGCAATACTCTTTTCAGACGTTAATAGATTCAAATGTTCAATTCCGGAAATACAGGTTGAAACTCTAATCAACAAAGAAATTAACCCCCCTCAATCATATTGTGAAGTTAAAAAAGAAAGCGTATGGCCAACCGCAGTAGCTTTAAATTGTTTGCTAAGAACTCATTTATAAATCCCACTTGTATTAAATGGGCAACACATAGAGAGTAGGTCGAAACCTCCGAAGGACCCAGACGGGTCTCCGTCCTTGACGGCCTGCGGTTTCGACAACAGGCTAAATATGCAGGCAAGCGCTAACTCATTAGCAGTATACATTTAAAAAAAGCCGGCTTAAGAATAAACCGGCTATAACCAGCATAATATTTTTAAGCGTGTTAATCCGGATTCGATACAGTTTCTTCGATTTCAAATTTTTTGATTCTGCGCCAGAGGGTTGTTCTGGAAATGCCGAGTTGCTGAGCTGTGCGTGTATAGTTGCCTGCATTTTGTTTCAGAGCTTTTAGAATTAAAGCTCTCTGATTATCTTTCAAAGTAATATTTAAGAAACCCGGTTCATCTTCGGCCGCAGGCCTATCTTTCGGCAGGGTGAATATCAGTGACTCGTCAATTATCTCAGAGGATGAAAGGGCACAGGCCCGGGCGATTATATTTTCCAACTCGGCTACATTTCCAGGCCATTGATAAGTCTGCATCCAGGCCAAGATATCAGGCGCTACCGCCTTCACGTTCTTTTCAAACTTAACGCTGTATTTTTCGAGAAAATGATTAACCAGTGGAAATATATCGGCAATGCGATTCCGCAGTGGTGGAATATATATAGGCATAATATTTATAGCATAAAATAGATCTTCCCGAAATTGCCCCGATAAGATTAATTTTTTCAAGCTTTTTGTCGTTGAGCAAATGATTCTAACGTCAGACTTAATCTTCTGGTTTCTTTCGGGTGTTGTAAAAAATCCATCCTGAATATATCTTAAAAACCTTGTCTGAAGATTTGGAGGCAAATATTCGATATCCTTAACAAAAAGTGCGCTGCCGTTTGCGCGAACAATCATCCCGGGATATTCATTGTTTTTATCACCCCAGCTGCCGAAGAATTCTTTTTCAAGGTCTTTTTGATCAATTGTTGAACATTCAATCACAATAAACGGAAGATCCTTGCGATTTGACCGTTCATGAATTGCTCTTCCAACAAGTTCCTTGCCTGTTCCCTGTTCGCCTTCAATTAAAACTGCCACCTCCGTCATAGACGCTTTAGCAATTATATCCAATACATCCTGCATTTTCTGCGACTTGGTAATTAGCTTGTCGTATTTGCCATTAGCAGATGTCACCTGTTTCTCTCTTTTTTGTAGAACTTTCTCGATTCGTGTTAACAGACTTCCAAATTCAAAAGGTTTGCAAATGAAGTCGGCCGCTCCGCCCTGGATTGCATCAACAGCCATAGGTATATTACCGAATCCTGTAATCAGTACTATTTCGGTTGCGGGATGTATCTTTTTAATATTTTTCATCAACTCAAAACCAGACATCTTAGCCATTTTAATATCGGAAACCAGAATATCATAAAATTTGGTTTTGGCCATTTCTATAGCTTCTTCTCCAGATCCAACGGCATCCACATCATAACTCTGGCTTCTAAGATAAAAGGCAAGATTCTTTCGCAGCACTTTATCATCATCAACTACGATGATGTTGGTCATATTCCCTCCGAAGTTATATATTTCTGCGTAATGCCTACAAAAATTATTTCGTCATAAATACATCGATAGTTAACCTTGAAAGACAAAAAAAACATCTTGATTTAATATGAAACAGTTCCTATAGTTCTTGGCAATTATGGTACGAATGTTTACACTGCTGATGTGTGCAATGGTGTGCATGTGTTCTGCGCTCAATAGCCGGGCTCAATCTATTGATTCCATGCTTATTGAAGGGATAAGTTTAGTTCACCAGGAGAAGTTTACAGAGGCTTTTGACTTATTTGATTCAACTATAGTCCTGGCGCCTGATTTACCGGTTGGATACTTTTTTAAGGCTGCCGCCTATGCAAACTTAGCCAGTGATTACAGGAATCTGACATATTCAGATACGTTTTTCACTTATATTGATCAGGCTATTGATATCGGAAAGGCAAGAAAAGAATCCGGACAGGCTACATCAGAAGATATTTTTTTCTATGGCGGCGCCATCGGGTTTCGGGGGATATATAAATCATTCCGTGGCGACTGGCTTGGCGCTTTCAAGGACGGCTTAAAGGGCAAGGGGATTTTAAAAGAGGCCTGGGAGATGGATTCAACGTATTATGATACTTATTACGGGCTGGGCGCGTATGACTATTGGAGGTCGGCTAAAACGAAAATATTATGGTGGCTGCCTTTCTTTTCTGACAACAGGAAGAAAGGTATAGATCAGATATATTTAGCTATCGAAAAAGGCAAACTGGTTAAAAATGAGGCCAAATACGGTTTGCTGAGAATCTATGAAAATGAAAAAGATTATAAAGCGATTATTGACCTTTGGGAAAATTACCTTAAAGAGATTAATCCCGATGATCCGTTTGCCCTGTTTTTTCTGGGAAGGTCACTGGCCGGATTACAAAGATTTGAGGAAGCGATTGATATCTTTAACCGCCTCTTGGATTTCTATTGCCAGTCGCCCTATTATGATCCGGGCGCCGAGCTTGATGTCTGCTACAACCTGGGCCTCTTCTATTACAATTGGGGTAAATACGAGGACGCCGTCAAGTATCTTTCTCTGGCGAAAGATTTGGCAGAATCGATGTCTTTTCGCAAAGATATCGAAGAGGCGGTGGAAAATTCCCGGGATTATTACAACAAGGCTTTAGCTGCTCTTGAAGACGACTAGTATAATTTACATAACAGCCATCGTCATATTTTTATCGCTATTGCCATGTCGGGCGAATAACCTTTCCCAATCGGAGCTTACAGTGGATCCTGATGGTCTTGAGGGCGCCATGCTGTATAAGGCGCTGTCATTTGTTTATTCAGACAGTTTCGAGGCGGCCATCTCATGCGTTGACAGCCTGCTTGATAAGAACAACAGGTTCTGGCCGGCTTATGTTATTAAGACTGGAATTATCTATACTCTGATGACCGATGATGAAAGATACCACAGCGAAGGGCATTTCAAGGCGCTAATTGATACCTCGCTGACGGGTCTGGATAATCATCTAAAGGATAATCCGGATGATAAATGGGCGATGTTTTTTAAGGGAACGGCCCTGGGATACTTAGCTGTCTGGGAGGGTCATCGTGGAAGCTGGTTTAAAGCTGTTATTAAGGGTGTGAAAGCGGGCAAGCTGTTTTCCAAAGCCGTAAAGCATGATTCGCTCTTTTATGATGCCTACCTGGGTCTGGGTACTCTTCATTACTGGCGAGCGGCTAAACTTGGCATCATAAGAAAACTTCCCTTTGTAGCGGATACGCGTGAGCAGGGAATAGAAGAGCTTAAGCTGGCCATAGAGAATTCACGCCTGTCATCCACCGCCGCCGCCCTGGGATTGGCCTGGATTTATATTCACCGCAAGGAATACCGGAAAACAATCGAAATCACCGACAGGTTAATCGATGAGGGTCTTGTGGGGCGCCAGGTTTTATGGCCTAAAGCGATCGCTGAATTCAACCGGGGTAACGCCCGCGGTACGATTGAAAATTTTACGCTTATCAGGGATGGGCTTATAAGAAAAGGCAATCAGAATTACCAGAATCTGGTGATTTGCGGCTACTGCCTCGGCAAGGCTCACTACTGGAAAGGCGATTACCGGAAAGCCACAGAATATTTCGATGAGATATTAAGCTATGAATTATCACCCGAGGTCGCCCAAAAAGTATCCAAGAAATTAGGAGACGCTAAAAAATATAAAAAGAAGATAGCCGAGAAAATGAAAATATCTTCGAAAAAAAATATAGATTAATTTTGTTGTGCTGTCGGAAGTTACCTCCGACAGCCCGACAACTCTGGAGGAAGAATCCGCCTATGGCGGATGCCAGCACATGTAAAAAAAAGAAGATGGCCGAGAAAATTATTAAATGACAAAGTTCGTAAATAATGTTATAATATTCTTACTATGAATAAGCTTTATTTCGGAGACAATTTAGAAATTATCCGTAAATATATTAAGGATGAATCAGTTAATCTAATATACTTAGACCCTCCCTTTAATTCCAAGAAGGCTTATAATATAATTTTCAAGGACAAGACTGGTAAATCACCATCATCGCAGATTAAAGCTTTTGAGGATACATGGACTTGGACAAACGAAACACAGGATGCTTTCGATGAGATAATAGCAGGAAAATATCCACTTGAGCTCAAGGACATGATGAAAGCCTTTAAAGAATTTATGAGAACAACAAATTTAATGGCATATTTAACGATGATGGCAATTCGTCTGGTTGAGCTTCGCAGAGTACTGAAAAAAACAGGCTCTCTTTATTTGCACTGTGATCCTACAGCAGGTCATTATTTGAAAATTGTGCTTGATCAGATTTTTGGAATAAAAAATTTCAGAAATGAAGTGATATGGAAAAGGACATTCGCGCATAGCGACCCAAAACGCTTCGGAAATAATTATGATGAAATATTATTCTATACTAAGAGCAATGAATATGTATTCAAGCCCGTTTACATGCCTTATTCGCAAGATTATATCGAAAATTTTTTCAAATATGAGCAGAATGGTAGAAAATATCGATTAGTAACTTTAACAGGCGCTGGTGTATCAACAGAAGAATCGGGTCAAACATGGAAAGGGTATAACCCATCAGAAAGAAACCGACATTGGTCAGTCCCAAAAAGGTTAGTTGCACAGCTAGTTAGTAAAGAGAAAGCCTCAAAGATGGGGATAATCGAGAGATTGGAATTACTCTTTGAAAAAGGTCTAATTGTTTTCAGCAAAAATGGCGTGCCCAGCTTTAAACAATTTCTTGATGAGATGCCTGGGGTTCCAGCCCAGGCTATCTGGGATGATATTCCGCCGGTAAGCGCGCATAGTTCAGAACGATTGGGTTATCCTACTCAAAAACCGCAGGCTCTTTTAGAAAGAATAATAAATGCTTCATCAAATGAAGGAGATATTGTTTTAGATCCATTTTGCGGTTGTGGTACGACTATTGCCGCCGCAGAAAAGCTTGGCAGAAAATGGATTGGTATTGATATCACATACTTGGCTATAGCGCTTATAAAAAAGCGTATTATTGACCATTTCCCTGATGAAAAATTTAAAATTATTGGTGAACCAAAATCTTTTGAGGATGCAAAGGCTTTCTTTTTCCAAAAACCCTTTCAATTTGAAAATTGGGCAATATCATTACTGGGAGGTCAGCCATATAAAAGCGAGGGAGGCGGTGATACCGGCATTGACGGATTACTATTTTTCAAAGACTATGAGAATAATCATCACAAAATTATTATTGAAGCAAAAAGCGGCGGTTATAATCCAAAAGAAGTTCGGGCTTTAAAAGCCGTTATAGAAAGAGAAGAAGCTCCTCTTGGTGTATTATTAGCCTTAAAAAAGCCGACAAAGGGAATGATTGTTGAGGGGGCGGCATCAGGCAAATGGACAATGCCCGGAAGCAAACGTTCATATCCGGTTATTCAAATTGTAACCATTGAAGACATTTTTGCCGGCAAATATCCCGATCTCCCCGACACAAGCGGAACTTTTAAAAAAGCAAAAAGACAAAAAAGAGATAACGAAAACGAAAAAAGTCTGTTTGAATAAGAAAAATATCATGCTCTTATATTAACTTGTAGATAAGCAGTGTAGGTCGAAACCCCTGCGGTTTCGACAAGATATTTCGTGGTAGGTGTATGTCCCCATGCACCAACAAGCCTATATATTGAGCCATTCATAATCCTTCTCAAGATATTATCTGTCGGAAGTAACTTCCGACATCACAATAAGGATAAATCTACCAAACCCAAACCGCAGTTAAATGCCTTTTCCAGCATCTTTTTATCCAATTTTGCCTCGCCGTAATTCATGTTTTTAGTCTGATATTTAAGTTCGAATTTAATCTCCATACCCGCCCAGATAAAGAATGCTCTCATAACCCGCAAAGCGGCGTCGAATTTGCCATAGTCGCCCGCCACCAGCACTATCCCGCCCTTTTTCCCTTTGAACAACGGCTCTTTAAAGGACTGTTTCTCAGGAGATGAAAAATCAGCCGGTCGAAAACAGTTGCATCGGTCAATGAAAATCTTAGTCTGCGCCGATACCGAATCGAAATAGACCGGCGAGCCCAAAACCACCGCTTTGCTCTGGGCGATTTTATCGTAAAGGATAAAGGCGTCATCATGGAAAAAACAGTAATCGGGCTCCGGCGATTTGCCGCAGGCCTGGCAGGGCAGAATCTGCATCTCATTGAGACGGTAAAACCTGCTTTTGAACCTGTTCTGTTTCGCGCCTTTTAAAACCTCATTGATAAGGATATCTGTAGAGCTTGCCGGCGTTGCCGATCCTGAAATGCCGATAATCATCAGAAATTATATGTGAAAAACAATTCCACCCGGTCGGTTTTCGGGGCTACATGCACCTCAAACACCTTATCCGTCTGGCCGAAATCAGCCATGTGTGCGTCTACGTAAGCGTCAAACATGGAAATAAATACAGTCAGACCTGTCAGCCATAAGAAAAGGTTACGGCTGTCGCGTCGGTCTTTATATAGTTCGAATTCCTCTGCCTTATAAATCGGGTCGTCGGAATTTAAGAAGTTTGCCTGATGATTATCCATCTGTTTCCAGTATTTCCGCGCTTTATAGACAAAATATACTTCCATCCCACCGTATATAATAGACTTGATATATTTTTTATTGTAGAATTGCCCCCAGCCCGGCACCAGGGCCGATCTAAACAGGGCGCCGGTTGGCCAGGGTTTCCTTCCTTCTGCTATTGAATCTGTATGTAGGCTGTTATTATTGGATAAGACCTGGCCGGAATCAGGCAAAAGGCCGTAACTGCCGGTGTCAGGAACAATCCGGTCGCCGGGCAGAGTTATTTCATGCGGTTGATGGTCTGGATTGCCGGTTGAATCTTTTGATGAAATAAAATTATTGTCAGCGGCTGAAATATTTATCATGACAATTATCGATATTGCCATTAAAACTGGCGTTTTCATCATCTTGTATTTTTTACTCCGGAGGCAACCTTAAGTTTATTGACGCTCATTTTGACCAACAGCCTTCCATTATTATTGATCATAGTTTCCCCTTCATAGTGAATCGGAAGGGGCTGTTTGGATGTTATTTCCAGTTGACGGCAGCGATACATGCTGGTTTCGGGCTGCCTGATATGAGCGCCTTTAATAACTCTCGGCAAAATCGAAAAAATTCTCCGGCGGCTGGTCTTATGCACAATACATATATCAAACTTACCATCATCAGCAACAGCATGCGGGGTAAGCAAGAACCCGCCGCCCGTACTTTGCCCAATGCCGACGGCTACCAGCATTACCTGGTCGTCAAATTCGAAGTTGTCGATTCTGAGCCTGATTTTATAGGCCGGAAACCTTTTCCAGACTCTGTATACAGCCAACATGTAAGTCAGCAAGCCCAGGTTATTACTTGACTTGTTAGCCTCATCCGCTACTTCCGCATCAAACCCGATACCCAGCATATTAAAAAACGGTCGATCATTAAACAGGCCAACGTCGAGATCGATTGTTTCACCGAAAGCGGCAGTGCGACAAACCGTTTCGAGGTCGCCTTTAGTTCTAAGCAGTTTAAAAAAATCATTGCCCGTGCCGGTTGGAATCACTGCCAATACTGAATCGGAACCCAGCAGGCCGGATGCAACCATGTTTACCGTGCCATCGCCTCCCATGGCGACAACTCTCCGGCAACCGCAATGAGAAGCTGCAAAGGCGATGTCCGTAGCCTGTTCTGAATTCTCAGTAATACGAATATCAGTTTTGACCCCGATTTTGGAAAACAGGCTATCGACCTCAGGCAACATGTCAATCGATTTGCCCCTGCCGCTGGAGGGGTTAACAATCAGTAATATCCTGTTAAGTTTGTCGTTCATACTATTAAGATAACATCTACAAACTGCTGTGTAAACAATTATCGGCAATACAGTGATTGTGGTAATTGTGAAAAATAAGGATAAACGATATAACAATCCACATATTTAATTTAATGTTCGGTCAGGCCGTAGTGAAACGTGACCTGGCCGTATAGCAGGTACTGTCAGGTCACACCTTTGTGGGCCCGACCGGTCAGAACTTTTTATAAGGGTATATGGCTCGTATGAGGGTCCTGCCGGCGCAATTAACGGCAGAGAATATTTGACCGATCGTTCATTATAATATAATATTAGGTTTGGGCAGCTGATGGAGAAAGCCAAGATGTCTGATATTGACAAAAGCCTAAATAAAAAAAAGTCTGCATTTGCCGGCCATATTCTGGCAGTGGAGATAAACGATTTTTTCCCTTCAGGTGAAAGCTCTTCTAAAAGCCGATCCAGGGTGATCCCCAATATCCTTCATCTGTTAGATCATATCGATAAACACAGGGCCGAGGGAAATTTTTATATCACTCTCGAACTGATGAAAGATTTTCCGGAGATTATATCGCTGGTATCATCCAGAGGTCACGAGATAGGTCTTTGCTGTGATTGCCGCAGTTCTGATTGTCTGGCTGATATAGCTTCGTATAAAAAAGAGCTTGAACAGATTGCGGGATGCCGGTCAAGCGGCATCATGCTGAAAACTGGGTCTGGTGATAAAAGGGAAATGCTTAAAGAAGTTGCCGCTAATGGTTTTTATTATTCTCTGACAGATTACAAACCATCGCCTCGTGAATATTATTCACAGCCGATAAAGGTTATGTTTAATGACAATACTGTTTTGAACGTTTTCCCCTCGAGCCAGTATAAATTTTGTGGTATGATGATAAAATTTGGTCAGCCCGGCAAGATAAGGCTGTATCCATACTGGTTTTTACGTCGATGTCTGCGTTATTTTACTCATCGCAATATTCCGGCGATAATAAATTTCCCATTGTGGGAGTTTGACCCTCATCTGCCCAGGCAGGCGCTTGGTCCTCTGCAAAGCCTTAAAAGTTATGGCAACCTTACACTGGCTGAATTTAAGCTCACCCGATTACTCCTTGAATTCGATTTTATACGGGTAACCAAATATCTGGAATTAGAAGACGATGCTGAAAATTTATGATAATATTTATTTATTTCACTTTGCGCACAAGGCAATTAATATTATAATTATTCTTAAACTGGCCGACAATAACAAAAAAAGGAGATTTGTTTTTGTATTCAGGCAGTCTTAAAAAAATAGTATTTGTGATTAACTCACAAAAGAACCTGATAAAGATTTCTCCCGTCATCGATAAATTTTCTCGTTATTATGATGTATTAGAGCCGATAATTATTTACACCGGAAGGTCTCTGCCAAAGAATGAATCCGCTTATCTCTTTGATCAGTTAAAATTGCCTAAACCCAATATATATCTCAATGTCAAACCCGGCACGCACGCCGAGTCTATTGCCGGAGTCATGTTTGAAACGGAGAAATGTTTCCCCGAACTGTCTCCGGATATGGTTGTTGTTATCGGCGGTTCCTCGGCTGCCCTGGGAGCTTCGATTACCTCGGCCTGGATGGGCATCAGGATTGCTCATATCGAAGCCGGTTTGAGATGCCCAGGATGTAAATCGACAACTGATGTGAACAGGAAACTTGTTGACGGTGTTGCCAGCCTTTTCTTTGTAACTGACGGTATTGCTCATGCCAATATCTTTAATGAAGGTACTCCCGAAGACGAAATATTCTTTGTCGGCAATGTGATGGTGGATACGATGCAGAAGTTTTTGCCTGTATCACGTGAATCAAAATTGCTCGAAAAACTTGAACTTGAACCCAAAAAATATGCGGTGTTGTCTCTGCACCGAAAAATGAATACCTGTAATTATGATATCCTACGCGGCATTATTTCAGCGGCAAAGCAGATTTCCGAGAAGATACCGGTCGTATTTACAGGCTTTAAGCGAGTTAAGGCTGAAATCGATAAATTTGGTTTGAGCCGCTATTTTGACAATAAGAGATTGAGCATGTATGTAGTGTCAAAATACACTGACTTTTTAGCCCTGGAAAGCAACGCCCTGTTTTTAATGACTGATTCGGGAACCATGCAGGTCGAATCGAGCGTCCTGGGCATTCCCTGCATGACTTTGCGGCCGAATACAGAATGGATAGCCACTGTAAAGGAAGGTTCCAATAAAATAGTCGGACCATTTCCCGAGAAAATAACCGCCTATGCCGATATAATGCTGGCTAATGAATATAAACCATCAGGGGTTCCGAAATACTGGGACGGCCGCACAGCAGAAAGGATTGTTGAGATTATCGCAAAATCATTCCCCGATGAGGACCCATCAACAAGGAAAATTAAAACAATTTCAATTTCCGATTAAATGTCAAAAGTAGTAATAACTGGCGGAGCCGGGTTCATCGGATCCAATCTTTCCGAACGTATGTCCGGTCTGGGGTGGGAGGTGGCGGTTGTCGATGATTTATCATTTGGCAGCCTTTCAAATCTTAAAAAAGTGATCGATAAGAAGAATTTTCTTTTCATCAAATCCGATATTTGCCTGCCGGGAGTTCTGGAAAAAGCCTGCAATAATGCCGACTGTATAATCCACTTAGCAGCCTATAAAATTCCTCGCTATGGCAATGCACTCAAAACAATGAACATAAATAATGAAGGAACAAGGCTTGTTCTTGAGTGTGCCTCAAAACAAAAGATTAAAACAATTGTAGCTTCCACTTCTGATGTTTATGGCAAAAACCCCAATCCTCCATTTGCAGAGAATGATGATATTGTACTTGGACCGCCGTTTATTAGACGGTGGGCTTATGCAGTTTCAAAAGCTTTTGATGAACAGCTGGCTATGGCTTTTTATCATGAAAGGGAGCTTCCAGCGGCTATAATAAGATTTTTCGGGAGTTACGGACCACACAACCATCGCTCCTGGTGGGGAGGACCGCAGGCTGTATTTATTGAACAAGCGCTCAATAACAGACCTTTAACCGTTCATGGGGACGGTCGTCAGACCCGCAGTTTTTGCTATATAAGCGACACTGTTGATGGAATTATAAACGTCGTCGAGTCTGATAAATCTATCGGGCAGACGCTGAACATAGGGTCCGCTGAAGAAGTAGATATTATCACTCTGGCTCGGAAAACAATTGAATTAACCGGTTCCAAATCTGAAATTGAGTTTATTCCTTACGAGCATTTTGGCGGTAATTATGAGGATGTGAGAAGACGTGTGCCCGATCTGTCAAAGGCTGAAAGACTATTCGGATTCGAGCCAAAAATCTCGCTTGAGGAAGGCCTGAAAAAAACAATTAGCTGGCATAGAGAATTCCACCTGGATCAAGCAGGCTGATTTTACGGAACCTTCCATGTTTTATTAGATTATATTAGGAAATGTCTCGGTTTACCAGAAAATAAAAAAATCAATTGCTTTCTCATGCCGTTAGATTATATATACAAGTTTTGCTGAAATTCTAATAAAATGGGAGGGAATATGCCCCGGAGTAAAGACGAAGTTTTAAAACTGATTGATGACAATAATATTAAATACATCCGCCTCTGGTTTACCGACATACTCGGCTGCCTTAAGGGTATGAGCATAACCCGTTCCGAGATCGAACCGGTTTTAGACCATGGCCAGGGTTTTGACGGCTCATCGATCGAGGGGTTTGTCAGAATTGAAGAGTCAGACCTGATGGCCATACCCGACCTCGATACCTTCACGATAATTCCCTGGGAAGTCAACTCTGAAAAGATAGCGACTCTTTTTTGCGATATTCAAAATCCTGATGGCTCTCCTTATGAGGGTGATTCACGTTATATCCTTAAAAGAGTTTTAAGTGATATTGCCCGGGATGGTTATACGGCATATTTTGGTCCGGAGATTGAATATTTTTATTTCAAAGACTCAAGCTCTCCCCAGATTATGGACAGGAGCGGTTATTTCGATTATGCCACTGCTGATAAGCCGACCAGGATTCGTAAAAAAACGACCAGCGCTCTGGAATCGATAGGGGTACAGGTTGAATGTTCACATCATGAGGTGGCCGAATCACAACATGAAATTGATTTGAAATACCAGCGCGCCCTGAAGATGGCCGATCATACGATGATTTACAGGCTGGTGGTCAAGGAAATTGCCGCTACCGAAGGATATTATGCCACTTTTATGCCCAAACCGATCTTTGGCAGTAACGGATCGGGCATGCATGTTCATCAATCTCTCTTTAAAGAAAATAAAAACGCTTTTTTTGACGGTAACGACCAATACAACCTATCTGATATAGCAAGAAACTATATCGCTGGATTGCTTAAACATATCAAGGAATTCTGCCTGGTCACCAATCAATGGGTGAACTCATATAAACGACTGGTTCCCGGATATGAGGCGCCGGTATACATTTCCTGGGGAAGACGCAACCGATCATCGCTTGTTAGAGTTCCAATGTATCGTCTGGGACGAGAAGAGGCGACAAGAATTGAGCTTCGAAGCCCCGACCCCGCCTGCAACCCTTATCTGGCCTTTGCGGTAATGCTGGCCGCCGGCTATGAGGGGATAAAAAACGGCTATCCACTATGTGATCCCATCGAGGAAAACATCTTTGACCTGGATGAGAAAAAACTCCGACGGCAGAAAATTAAAACGCTGCCCAACTCTCTTGAAAATGCAGTGCATGAATTTAAAAAATCAAAGCTGATGAAAAAAGTTCTGGGGGATCATCTTTTTGAAAAATTGATCGATAATAAAATGGTTGAATGGGATAGATATCGGATGGCTGTCACACAATATGAAATTGATAATTATTTGCCTATTCTTTAATGTCCCGGTCCGGAAATTGTCATTTTTTATCGGTCATTGCAATCCTGCCTTTGGCTAGCGTGAAAGGCAGACTTTGGGCAATCATGAGTATATAAGGAAAGATTTAAAATCATGAACTCCCGGCAACTGAAAATGTAGTTTGAGATAAGCTCTATATTCACCCCCCGCTTTTGGGAACTCGATTTTATAATGGCTATGAAAAACATATTAAGTTTTGATGTTGAAGAACATTTCCAGGTGTCCGGGATGGAAAAGGCTATCAGTCGCTCAAGTTGGGATAGTTTTCATTCGCGTGTAGAGCAGAGCGCCCAGAAGATCTTTAAAATACTCGATCGCCATAAGGTGAAGGCTACATTTTTCATCCTTGGCTGGATAGCCGAGCGGCATCCCGGGCTGATAAAAGAAATCGCTAAACAGGGGCATGAGATAGCCAGTCATGGCTTTGATCATAAGCTTGTGTACAATATGACGCCTGAGCAGTTTGCCGTTAATCTGAAACAGACTAATGACCTTTTAGAATCGATAACCGGTCAAAGGGTTTATGGCTACAGAGCGCCCAGTTTTTCGCTGGCGATTGATGATATTGAAAAGTTTGAGATTTTAGCCGAACTTGGATTTACATATGACTCGTCGCTGTTTCCAATGAAACATCCTCGGTATGGCAGGGCGCAATCCATCCCTCTGGGACCGTTCGAAATTGAAAAGGATAGTCGTTACATTATTAAAGAGTTTCCGATTTCAGTGATAAAGTTTCTGGGAAAGCATATTCCTGCCGGCGCCGGCGGCTACTTTCGGCTGTATCCGAATACGATTCTTAGACGCAATTTTAAAAAAGTAAATAACCAGGAACGACCGGTAATTATTTATCTTCATCCCTGGGAATTCGATCCCGATCAGCCGCGAGTATCGGGGGCGGGCTTTGGTAATACTTTCAGACACTACCTGAATCTGGATAAAACCCAATCCAAACTGGAGATGGTCTTGAAGGAATTCGAATTTGGCTCATTCCGAGACTTTATCGGTTCCCAATCCTGATGATAATTCCCGGCTTTATCGGATTACCCCATAAGCTCTCAGCCCAATCAAATCCGCTTTATTCATAAACCTCATTATTATCTCTTTATTTTCTGATGGGATATGGCAATTGAGATTAAGTCTCATTTAACGTTCTGTTTATAAGGATGGTTAAACGATCAGCTACACATTCCCGTGGCAATGTTTGTATTTCTTCCCGCTGCCGCAGGGGCAGGGTTCGTTGCGGCCGACTTTTTTCTCGACCCGAATCGGTTTCTTTTTCTGCGTGCGTTCTGCGGCTTCCTGCATCGGGCCGGTATAACCGACATTATCATCGCCAGCCCTTTCGCCGGCGGACTGAGCGGCAGTTGCGACACCCATTCCGACAGCCGATTGTTTAGCCGCTACCATTTGTTTGGCCGGTTTTCTGGCAGGTTCGGTTGCCAGGCGCAAGTGATAGACTTTGGCGATGGCAAGTTCATCGATACGCATCTGAACCTCAACAAACATCCGGTAGCCCTCTTTTTTAAACTCAATTAGAGGATTCCGCTGTCCATAGGCTCTTAACCCGATACCGGTTTTAAGCTGGTCCATTTCATAGAGGTGCTCTTTCCATTCGTAGTCGATTACCGACAGGAAAGCAAACCGTTCAAGCTGACGCATTATCTCCTCGCCCAGGTGCCGTTCTTTATGCTCATAGATTTTCAGGGCGGCTTTGCTCAGCCTGTCGATTACAACATCCTGTTTTAGTTGTAATATATCTTCCTCTGGCCAGTTGAAATCGAGCAGAAATATCTTCCGCATCTGCTCCCGTAAACCCTGCAGGTTCCAGTTTTCAGGATAAGTCTTTTCGGGGCAGAATTCCCAGACTTTGTCCTCGACAATATACTGGATTAACTCAATGATATCTTCTCGAAGGTTTTTGCCTTTCAAACAGGAGGCACGCCGGCTATAAACCACCTCGCGCTGACTGTTCATGACGTCATCATATTCAAGAAGGTGTTTCCTGATTGCAAAATTTTGACCCTCGACCCTTTTCTGAGCTCTTTCAATGGCCTTGGTTACCATAGAATGTTCGATAACCTCGCCCTCCTGGACGCCCAGCTTGTCCATAATAGCGGCAATTCTATCCGAGCCAAACAGGCGCATCAGGTTGTCCTCGAGCGACAGGAAAAATCGCGAGCTGCCGGGGTCTCCCTGACGGCCGGAACGGCCTCGCAACTGACGGTCTATTCGGCGAGATTCATGCCGTTCTGTACCTATTATGCGCAGGCCGCAAGGGACATCCTCATCGCATTTTAGATCATTATAATGAGGACAGTTGTTTTCCGAATCAACCGGAGAAACCAGCATGCAATATGGCGACTTTACTATCGATTCGGCGAGCTTGATATCGGTTCCACGGCCGGCCATGTTGGTAGCAATCGTTACTGCCCCGGGGATGCCTGCTTTGGTTACGATTTCCGCCTCCTGCTGATGGTATTTGGCGTTTAACACAGAGTGGCCAATTTTTTGCATTTTCAAGAGACGGGATAAAATCTCCGACACTTCCACCGAAACAGTGCCGACCAGTACCGGCACATTTTCCTTATGCAGCCTGACAATTTCATTGATTATCGCCTGGTACTTTTCATTGCGGGTGCGATAAATCAAATCCTCATAGTCAATTCGTCTGACCGGCCGGTTTGTTGGAATGACAACTACATCCAGCTTGTAAATTTCCCATAACTCACCGGCTTCAGTCTCGGCAGTACCGGTCATGCCTGCCAGTTTATCATACATTCTGAAAAAGTTTTGCAGTGTAATTGTGGCTAAAGTCTGGGTTTCACCTTCAACGGTTACGCCCTCTTTAGCCTCAATTGCCTGGTGAAGGCCATCGGAATAACGCCGCCCCGGCATCAAGCGGCCGGTGAACTCATCCACAATCATGACCTTGCCGTCCTGTACCACATATTCATTATCTTCTTCATAAAGCTGGTAAGCGCGCAGCAACTGGTTTATAGCATGGTTTTTTTCTGACAGTTCCGCGTGATGGCGGTATAGTTCGTCCCTGGCACGAGCCCTGTCGTCATCGTTGTAATTAGGGTCGTTATCTATCTCTACCAGACCCTCGGTAATATCAGGAATTTCAAACAGCTTCTGGTCATCGGGAGACAGCATCGACCGTCCGGGCTCCTCGAGAGTAACGGTATGTTCGCGTTCATCTATGGCGAAATACAACTGGTTATCGAGTTCATGCATTTTTTTGTCGCGCATGTAATCGAGTTCAACAGTCTGGACCTGTTTTTTAATGCCCTTTTCCTTATAAAGCTTAAGCAGTCGCTTATTTTTGGGATCGCCGCGCTGAGCTAATAAAAAGTGATTGGCCGCTTCATAGTCCTCCCCTTTTTCTAACAGCCTTTCACCCTCTAAAATGAACTTTGCACAGAGCTGGTTCTGACGTTTAACAAGGTTTTGCACCAGCGGTTTCATCTCGTTGAAGCGATCATCCATCTTTGATTCGACCGGGCCGGAAATAATAAGCGGAGTCCTGGCCTCATCGACAAGCACCGAGTCGACCTCGTCAATAATGCCGTAAGCAAAGCCGCGCAGTACCATATCCTCAGCCTGAACCGACATATTATCCCTGAGGTAATCAAAACCGAACTCATTGTTGGTGCCATAAGTGATATCACAGTTATACTGGTCACGCCGTTGCTGGGGGAGCATATCGTTCTGGATACAGCCTACGGCCAACCCCAAGAATTCGTACACTTTACCCATCCACTGGGAGTCGCGGCGGGCAAGATAATCGTTAACGGTCACCAGATGAGCTCCCAGCCCGACCAGAGCATTTAGATACAAAGGCATCGTCGCCACCAGAGTCTTACCCTCACCGGTAGCCATTTCGGTAATCTTGCCCTGGTGAAGGACGATTCCCCCAATAAGCTGGCAATCATAGGGAAGCATCTCCCATTTTGTTTCGATCTCGCAGACATCCCAGGATTTGCCGACCAGTCTGCGGCACGCCTCTTTGACCATGGCAAATGCCTCAGGCAGGATTTCATCCAGCTCATCCCCTATGATCTCCTGGTAAATAGTTTTTTTCCGCACTTTATCAAGGTCGGTTTCTTCCTCGATACGAGCCATGTATTCTTTACCAAAAGGATGAAGTTCAGATTTTAATTCCTCTGTCCTTTTGGGAAACCAGTCATCGGGTTTATCGTGAAGGGTTTCGTATATCTCGTTTATTTCGTCAACGATTGGCTGTAATTTCTTTATATCTTTGTCGTGCTTGGTGCCGAATATTTTTGTTATTATATTAAAGGCCATTATTCAATCTTCTCCAAATCTGCGATAATTCAGATTATATGTTTAAATTATACCCTTTTAATATACAACCGGGCAAGAGAAAAGTTTATATTGATATTGTAAATGCCGCCGAGAAAACGCCAGAGTATATTAATTTTTTATACTTTATAAGATTACATTGCCGATGATAAACAGTAAATCGACCTCACTATTGTTCATTATTATAGATAATTTTAAAATCCTCAAGATTTGCTTGACAACAAAACAAAACATTTTCTATACTCAAAAACCAAAAGACGGGCAATGTATCAACAATTGCCGGATAGTAATTGAATATCGCTGGTTGTTTGTTTAAGGCGGTTTTGCAATCGGAGGTAATACAGATGGCTTATATAATAAACGGCGAATGCATTATGTGCGATGCTTGCGTGCCTGAATGTCCGGAAAATGCAATTATTGCCGGAGATCCTTTATATATAATCGATGCCGACCTTTGTAACGATTGCGGCGACTGCGCCGAAATTTGCCCGACCGAGGCCTGCGAACCTGATATTGAATAAGGAGTTAACACTTAGACCATATAGTGGCTCATAGTCTTTTAATCTTTTAGAGTTTTATGAAATATTACTTGTCAAGCTAATTAGAATTAGTATATTGATATATGTACTGGGAGAGAAAGCGGTATACTTAACAAAAGGAGTTTTTGATGAGAAAAGGCTTGTTAGCGATTCTAATTGCTGTAATGATGGTTCCCAGTATTTGTATCGCACAAAAAGCCGGCAGTTTTATTGCTGGTTTTGATATTGGAATGACGTCAGCTATCGGTGATTTCCGAGATGATACAACGTTGAATGCAACATCCGGAATCAATCTTGGCGGAGAGATAAGATATACTTTTTTCAACAATTTCTCCCTGGGCCCCTTTATCAAATATCAGCGTTTCGGTTCATCCGAACAGAATACTGCTGGAAATATAAGCTATAACCTTAACCAGTATGGCTGTATTGCCAGATTTAACATGTTTGATATCAGAAATGGCCGGGCATACATTCTCGGCGGAGGCGGTATCTTTAGGCCCACAGAACACACCTGGGCGCCTGATTATATTGATGATAAACCGTTTGAGTCGAGTACGTTCCTGGCAGGTGGAATAGGAATCTGCACCAACCCGTTTTCTACAACAATTTATGAATTCGAGCTCCGATATAGCACCGGTGATGCCGATAGACAAGCTTCGGATGGTGGTACCACTCATAACTTCGATTTCATTTCGTTTGCCTTTAAGATATCGTTTAATTCTAAAGGGATTCAACCGCCGCCAAGATATTAAAAGCGATACAACTAAAATAGTTGGATATTAATAAAGGGAGTGATAAGCTCCTTTTTGTTATCTGGATAGGGAGCTAAAATTGTGTTCGGTATATTGGCTGATACTTTGTAATTATTGCAAGCGTCTGATCCGCTTTGCGGAATGTATGAAAAAAACAAAATATTAGTGTAAGCCGGGCAATAGAATAAGCTGTGTTGTCGGAAGTTACTTCCGACAACCGGCAAAAGAAGAACATGCCTTTTCTATACAGTATCAGATTGGCAAATCCGATTTTTGTAAAAGCAAAGCGAGTCTTTACGACATTTAGTTAGCCGTCTTCTTTATGGACACCTGCCGCCTGCGAATTACCGCAATTGTTCCGGCGGCCAGCAAAAGCAGCGCCATGATAATCATACCCCATTCAGAGAGTGTGGGGATTTCCTGAGCTGGGTCTGTTACCAGCAGGCTGACCGGCAAATCGATGCTTAAGTTTTCCGGATCGTTAGAATCAACAGTTACCGTTCCGATGTATGTTCCCGGAGTCATCAATGTGGCGTCGAAAGTGATGACAACTATGTCTGTCTCACCCAGGCTGACAGTACCATTATCAGGATTCTCGCTTATCCAGGTACGATCATCAGATATATTATAAGTTAAGTCCTGAAAGCCATAATTACTGATTTGAAGCTCGAATTCAGTAACGCTTCCAGCGTCAACCGTTTCAGAAATTTCGGTAACGTTCAAGCCTATTTAATTGCGTCGGCAGGAACCCATTCATGCCAATGTAAAGCGTCGGGAAAGGATTCCCGACTCCGCGCCAATGAAAATATGGTAATTCATTAATACAATATTATTCAACACGGCATCATTGTCGATCTAAAATAGTCGTTAAAATGGTTGATTTATCTTATTAATTATAGTAAAAAACATAATAGCTATTGACAATTCTAAGTGAGATAATTTTTAGATTGGAGGCAGAATGATAATAGATAGAAGAGAGTTTCTAAAAAGAGCCGCAACGATATCAGCAACAGCTGCCAGCGCTCCATTTCTTTTGAGCATATTGGGCGAATCGGGCTGCGCTCCCGCTGCGCCGCCGGGATTCAATGAAAAACAGATCGAGGCATTGCTGAAAAATGCCCTTGTCCGCGGTGGAGATTTCTCCGAGGTGTTTATCGAGGAGGTTTTATCGCTGTCGCTAAATATGACTGAAGGATCATTTTCTAATGCAACAGTCGGCGTATCCAGCGGCGTAGGTATCAGAACTGTAGATCAGGATAAAAACGGATATGCCTATGTTAACGGCTATGGTTTTTCAGAGGCTCTTGAGGCTGCCTCGACCGCCGCTTATATCACCTCGGAAACTCGGCCTGCCAGGGTTGCCGAACCGGTGAGTTCCGAGGCTCCGCCGTTTATAATAGTTGATATCCCGATTGAATCTATATCTGAAACACAAAAGATGGAATTGGTTCAAAAAGCAGAAGTCGCCGCCAGGGATTTCAGCCCGCATATTAAGCAGGTCGATATCACCTACTACGATCACGTTCGCAAAAGAAGAATCGCCAACTCAAATGGACTGCGTATCGAAAACGAGATACCATTAATCTGGGTCGTTATAGAAGTACTGGCCGAAAGAAACGGCATTCGTCACCAGGGAAGATGCCGTATCTCTGCTCATCAGGGCTTCGAGTTTTTCGAAGAGAATGATATCGTGGAAGCAGCGCTTATGGCGGCCAAAGAGGCAGTGGTCATGCTGGATGCCAAACCCGCTCCATCAGGCGTGATGCCGGTAGTAATGAACCCCGGATGGGGCGGAGTGTTAATCCATGAGGCGGTCGGACATGGCCTTGAGGGTGATCTCGTATACAAAGGATCGTCTATTTATTCAGATAGGCTTGGAAAAAAAGTCGGCTCGTCGGCTGTTACCTTAATTGATGATTCATCCTGGCCCAATGCCCGCGGTACGACAGGATTTGATGATGAAGGAACCGCCGGGCAAAGAAATGTTCTCATTGAAAAGGGGATTTTAAGAGGCTTTATGCACGATTTAATTTCAGCTAAGATGCTGAAAGCCGAACCAACCGGCAACGGGCGGCGTGAATCATACCGGCATTACCCGATCCCCAGGATGACTAACACGTTCCTGGCCAATGGCGATGCCAGCCATGATGACATAATCGCTGATACTAAAAATGGCATTTTTGTGAAAACACTTTCCGGTGGCTCGGTTGATACTATCTCAGGACAGTTTAATTTTATCGTGCGTGAGGCGTATTTAATCGAGGAGGGCAGGATTACAGCGCCGGTATCGGGGGCAACATTGATTGGCCGGGGTATCGACGTATTGACAAATATCGATATCGTCGGCAACAACCTGAATCTGGGCGTAGGAATCTGCGGTAAAGGTCAATGGGTTCCGGTTACTGCCGGTGTACCCACTATAAGAGTTGCCAAAGGTATAACCGTGGGCGGAATGGCATAGGAGGCGATTATGGATTTGTTAAACAGAATTTTAGATAAATGTGTTCATTCGGGCGCGGAGATGGCGGAGGTATATTCCCTCTCGCAAAAGAAACTGGCTGTTACAGTCAGAGACGGCAAAGTTGAAACTATAAAAAAATCTACTCCGGGCGGCCTGGCAGTAAGATATTTCTCGTTCGGGAAAACCGTTTTCGGTCATACTACAGATACCTCCGATTCAGCTTTAGACAGCCTGATTGCCCGGTTGTCACGACTTGTTAGAAAAACAGGCGAGGATGAATATGCCGGATTGCCGGGCGTAAAAGATTACGAGCAAAACCTCGATATATATGGTCCGGAGTTTATTAGTATCCCAATTGATCATAAGATTGATTATTTAGTCAGCCTTGAAAAACAAGCATTGAATTATGATCCGCTGATTGAAAAATCCAACGGCGCTTCTTATGAGGAAACTCTCAACACTATCAATCTGGTTAATACTAATGGTATGGCGATGAGTTTTGATTCGACATTATATACTATTAGACTATCCGTGACGGCTGTACGGAAGGGTGAGATGTTTCCCGGTGAGGGTGAATTTTCAGCCCGTTATTTTGCAGACCTGCCCCGACCGCAGGAGATTGTTGAACATACAGCATCAAAAGCCGTACGGCTTATCGGCGGCTCTATAGTTGACAGCGGCGATTATGAAATAATATTTGCCCCTGAAGCCGCAGACTCGATTTTGTGGGGATTGTTGTTTGCTCTGAACGGTGAAAACTACCTTAAGGGTTCATCATTTCTTGCCGGCAGAGAAGGGAATAAAATAGCAATAGATAAATTCAATCTTTATGATGACCAACTGATGAAACGTGGTGTAGCCAGCAGGCCTGCCGATGCTGAGGGATCAGCCTCGATAAAACTGCCGCTAATCGAAAATGGAATCCTCAAAAGCCCGATGTATGACACCAGAACCGCCGCTAAAGCGGGAACAAGTTCGACTGCTTCTGCCTCGCGAAGAGACTATAACGGATTTCCCGGAATCTGGCCAAGCAACTTTTACATTGCCGCAGGCGATGATAATATCGATGATGTTATTTCATCATGCAAGAAAGGCATCATTGTGGAAGGTACGCAGGGATGGGGGCTTCATAGTGTGACCGGTCAGTACTCAGCTGGTATTAATGGCATTCTTGTAAAAAATGGCAAGCGCATTAAACCTGTAGCCAGTGTCACTATTGCCGCCAGCGCCGATGATCTTTTCAATGGTATAGGAGCGATTTGTGATGATATTGCATTCTATAGAGCATTTAGTTCGCCGTCATTGATGATCAGGAAGATGAAAGTTGGGTCTTAACCAGGATGTGCCAGAAGACGGTTTCGGATTAAAATTCTGACCATAATATTAAGCTGTCAGATTGCTTCTCCCCGCCTTTAGCCGGGATCGCGATGACTTGCAAGAATAGTCATTACGAACATCTGACCTGTGAGGCAAGAGGTTGAAAAAGAAACAAAACAGGAATGTATGCCAAGCAGCAGGACAGGTCCCAAGATTCTACGAATTTTCAACCTGTCCGGACAGACTAAAAGTCTGTCCTACTTAACCCTGCAATCTACTTTTGGCATAGCCTGTTAGTTGTTTAACAGTTTTAACGAATAAGCATACTATGACATTTTTTGACAATAACATCCTTTTCAAAAAACTGCCGGGCGGACCAGTAATGGTAATGCTGGTAATTTCATTTTTGACAATTGCCTTATCTTCGCCAATACTCGCCAGTGACACAATGCTGGCGGCTGTTTCTATACTTCCACAGCTTGAGTTCGTTGGAAATATAGCCGGGGAAATCGATATCCAGACGCTTGTAATGATACCGCCGGGAGCAAGTCCGGCAACCTACGAACTGACGCCGTCACAAATGAAAAAGTTGAGCAAGGTCAAAATTTATTTCAAAATCGGCGCCAAGCTTCCATTTGAACAGGTGTGGCTGGATAAAATTGCTGGTTTGAATCCCAACATGCTGATAGTCGACTGCTCTAAAGGGGTCGACATCCTAAGCGGCGAAGAAAAATCTGAACATAACGAACACCAACACTCTCATCATCATGGCCAGGACCCGCATATCTGGTGTTCGCCGGTAAATGCTCGAATAATCATTCAGAACATGGCTGAGGGGTTCATCACAATCGACCCGGAGCATAGATCGGATTACGAAAAAAATACAGCTTCATACATACAAAAACTCGATGAACTAAACCTGGAAATAATTAAACTCTTCGAGAACAAGACCAGTCGCAAATTCGTAATTTTCCATCCTGCCTGGGGGTATTTTGCCAGGGACTACAATTTAATCCAGATACCGATTGAGATAGAGGGAAAAGAACCCGGAGCAGGCGATCTTATGAAGCTGGTTTCAATAGCTAAAAAAGAAAAGCTGTCAACCGTTTTTGCCTCTCCGCAGTCCAATGCCGAAAGCGCCAGGATAATCGCCACTGAGATCGGCGGCAAGGTGGAGTATATCGATCCTTTACGGGGAGATTATCTTAACAATCTACGTGAAACAGCATCTAAGCTGTCCGGAACAATGAAATAAATATGGAAAACAAACCTATCATCGACCTGGAACACGTTTATGTGGTTTACGAGAATTTCATAGCCTTAGAGGACGTAAACCTGCAAATCAGCCAGTGCGACTATTTAGGGATTATCGGTCCCAATGGTGGAGGCAAAACCACTCTTCTTAAAACACTGGTGGGTTTGCTAAAGCCAAACAAAGGGAAAGTTCTTATCAATGGCTTACCGCCAGTTAAAGCCAGATCAATAATTGGCTATATTCCGCAGGTTCTGGTATTTGACAATCAATATCCTATCGATATCTGGGATGTCGTAATGATGGGTCGTTTGAGCAAGTCCGGTATGCTTAGAAGATATAACAAAACAGATAAAGAAAAAGCGGCTTATTCGCTCAACCTGGTTGGCATGTATGACCACAGACACCAGCAAATCGGCAGGCTGTCTGCCGGGCAGATTCAACGAGCGCTGATCGCCAGGGCGCTTGCCTCGGAACCTATGATACTGCTCTTAGATGAACCGACCGCCAGCGTCGATACTGAGGCCGAGGAAAATCTCTATGAACTGCTTCATGATTTTAATAAAAAACTAACCATAATTTTAGTCTCTCACGATATCGGGGCAATCTCCCGGCATGTGAAAACGATTGCCTGCTTGAATCGGAAGCTGTATCACCATGGCTCCCCAGAACTGACGCCGGAAATTATAGAATCGACTTATGGCTGTCCGGTAGACCTGATCGCTCATGGTACGCCGCACAGAGTTTTCAAAAAGCATAATAACCATGGAGACTCCGGTGATTGAGGTTTTAGGCGATATCTGGCAGTATCAGTTTATGCGTCATGCGCTGATGACAGGTCTACTGGTCAGTATCGCTTGCGGTATAATCGGTACCTTTGTTGTGGTTAAAAGGATAGTCTTTTTATCCGGCGGAATTTCGCATACGGCTTATGGTGGAATAGGGATCGGTTATTATCTCGGTATAAATCCGATAATCGGCGCCATTGTTTTCAGTCTTGCCGCGGCATTCGGGATCGCCTGGGTAAGACAAAACGCCAGCCAGCGCGAGGACACATTGATCGGTGTAATGTGGGCAACCGGTATGGCCATCGGTATCATGTTTATCGATAAGACTCCGGGTTATGCGCCAAACTTGATGACCTACCTGTTTGGCAACATCCTGGCAGTTCCCATGTCTGACCTTATCTTAATGGCCATTCTTAATATTTTGATTATATCAGTTACGATTCTGCTGTTTAAAGAACTCAAGGCATTCACATTCGATGAAGAATATTCAGCGATTTCGGGCGTACCGGTAACCGTCTTAAACATCATACTCTTCTGCATGATTGCCCTGACTGTTGTAATCCTTATAAGAGCGGTCGGGATTATCCTGGTAATCGCCTTGCTTGCCATTCCACCGGCAACAATCGTGCAATTCCGCTTCAGCCTTAAGAAGACAATGATTTTCTCTATGATAATCGGGGCGGCATTTATCACGTTCGGTTTGCTGATTTCAGCTGCTTATGATCTTACCTCGGGGGCGACAATAATAATAGCAGCCTGTGCCGGGTATGTTGTTTCATTATTGATAAGACCGCTGTTGAAGCGAGCTGTCTAAGCTGGTGCACGAGGACGTACACCAGCCACTAACAGGAAAAATACACTTGAATTATAATTGTCATCTAAATATGATTGATTTATGTTATTTTAGGTTATGTTATTATTAGAAAGGATACCTTTATAATAGAAAGGATTTTGATGGATTATAAAAATAAAAGCATAATTAATAAATTGTATTTTGTATCTACAGTTTTATTTTTAATAGTTTCAATATTCTTTTTATTTAGAGATTATAATTATTCTAATACCGGTACAATTGAAAAGGTATTTTTAATGTTTAAATCATTATTCCCCGATAAAACCATAGAACTCAACTCATTAAAGTTGACTTTAGAACAACCGTTCATATTTGGAAAAGAGGATTCAACAGATTCATATTTGGCATTTTATGAATTTGGAACTGTTGAGTATTTAGTTGCCTCTGAAGATGAAAATATATCTTGGGAAAAGTCTGCATTAAACATGTTGAACGATTCAGATTTTATGGATATTAGTGCTACTCTATATGAATATTGTACATCTGAAGGACCGGTATACCTTCTATTCGATTTTGATTCATTGAGTTTTATAGAAGACCATAAACATGGATATAAAACTACGGGGTTAATAATGATTCCGAATAAGAAATTGATAGTGAGTATTTATAAATCAAGAGAAGGGATCGAGTTTTTTCTGGAATTTGCCAAACCTTTTATCAGTGATGATCCTAATATTAAGCTTGAATTAACATGTATTTATTATGGGGGGAAGCAGGAATGGTGAAATGGACGAAAGTTTTGTTGATACTCACATTGATCTTTTTTGTACTAGCTGAATTACCGGATCGATCTACTGCCTATAATTTATGGGTACGAGAGATTCTGGATAAAGATTTTTATCAGGTTGATGATGTTGAGGAATTAGGTAAAATCTACCATTCAAAAACATTTTATATGCCTGATGATAGCCTTGTAGAATATTATTGGGATGATAATTATATTCTGGTTGGCAATTATAATATTTCCGATGCAAATCAAAAAAAATATTTGCGGAGTTTAATACAGAAACAAGAAAATATAGAAAAAACGATAACGATGCTCTGTATGCAGTATAATAATAATGAGGATTCTTTATTAATCGCAAGAAGTATAGATTCTAACGAAGATATAATTATATCGAGAATTGTTAGAAATAATTATAAAAAGATAGTTTACATATATGGCAGCGATTATTCATTGGAAGAAGCTTTCAGGCTTGGGGTGTTTTTATTATATGATGATGTCCCAGAATATTACCTGATCAGCGACATTTATAATTCCCGTCTGGCGACAATTAGAATTCCCTAATTATTGTCAGGGATAGTAGACTATTCAGGAACCGACGGAAGAAGGAACCTGGATGGTTACAGATGAATCCGCCTAAGGCGGAAGGAGGCTTATGAAGCTGAGACAAACAGAGAAGACACTTGTAATTGCCGCTTCCAAAGCGGGCATGGATCCTAAGACAGCTCGCAAATATGCGGGGCTGGGTAAATTGCCCAGCGAGGTCAAGACAGAGCATAACTGGCGGACACGAGAAGATCCTTTTGCTGATGTCTGGGATGATATTAGTTTACTTTTGAAGGATAATCCCTGATTTGAATCCAAAACTTTATTTGAAGACTTGCAAAGGCGTTATCCTGGCCGTTATTTGGATGGTCAGCTGCGAACATTACAGAGACGGGTGAAGGCTTGGCGAGCTTTAGAGGGACCATCTAAAGAGGTGTATTTCCCTCAGGAGCATAAGCCGGGCAAGTTGTGCCAGTCTGATTTTACTCATATCAACGATCTTAATATTACGATTAATCATAATCCGTTCAGACACATGATCTATCATTTTGTTCTGACTTACTCGAACTGGGAAGCTGGCACGATCTGTTTCTCGGAGAGTTTTGAGAGTTTAAGCGAGGGTTTGCAGAATGCCTTGTGGGAGCTTGGCGGAGTACCGAAAGCTCATCAGACAGACCGGCTTACAGTAGCGGTGCAAAAGACAACCAGTCCGGATGAGTTCACCCGACGCTACCAGGCTCTGCTTGATCATTACGGTTTGGCTGGCCGCAAGACGCAGGCTGCCAGTCCCGATATTTATAATTTTATTAGCAACTGTGTGCTGTCGGAAGTAACTTCCGACAGCCGTAGTTTGGCTTTTTACTATAAATAATAACCTTTTTTAAATATTTTCATCTTCCAATCAATTATTTTCTTGCATTTTATCGTGATTTATGATAACTGGGTGTATTACTAGTGATAGATTTTTTTAGGAGGTGATTATGGGTTACCCAACTAAAGTCCAAAGGATAAAACGTCAAAACAGCGAACAGTGGTATGTTTTCTTACCATCTGCCGTCGCGCAAGCGATGCAATTTGTGCCCAGCGAGGTTGTGGAATGGATCATCGAGGATAAAAGCCAACTGACCCTGAGGCGAACCATGCGGCCGCCATCAGCAAAAAAAAAGCGCCGGAAACGCTAATTGTCGGAGACTCGTCTGGCGAACGATTTGATGACTTATGGCTGAAAAGCCGTGACGCTTTCGAGCAGGAAAGAGTTTGGCTAAGGGCGAAAACTCTTACCTATTTATAACCAGCTAAAATTTCGTGGATGGCGTACCTCAGGTGCGCCATCAGACATCAGTTAGATTCACAGATGAATCATAGGCAGGTTGGCAGACGAGGACGGCCGCAATCTCATATTCTCACTGAACTTAATTACATCAATCTGGTAAAAATATTATATTTAAGGCGTTATTTTGTTGTGTTTTGAAAATAAATTATTATAAATTAAGGCATATGGTATTTTAGGCAGTAGCATTGTTAACGGGTTGAGAATTATCTTATAAAATAGATTGTGCAAAAAATGGTTAATGACAGGAACAACAATTTTCCCGACACATTGATATCAAGGCGCAAAAGCGAACATCTTCAGATTGCCGCGGATCATGATGTTACTTACAGCCAAAGCACAATGCTTGAAAACGTTAAGCTGATGCATCAGGCACTGCCGGAGCTGAGGGTTGATGAGATCGATTTATCGGTTGAGTTTTTCGGCAAGCGTCTTAAGGCTCCGCTGATGATAACTAGTATGACAGGCGGAGCTGAATATGCGGGCAGGATGAACCATGCCCTGGCGAGCGCCGCTCAGCGGCAGGGAATTGCGTTTGCCGTCGGTAGTCAGCGGGTAATGCTCAGTCATCCTGAGATAACATCGGATTTTCAGGTTCGAAAAGAGATCCCTGATGGCGTCCTTCTTGGCAATATCGGGGCGGTTCAACTTCAGGAATATTCGCTCGATGCTATCGCTGATCTGGCAAAATCTATCGAGGCGGATGGGATGTGTGTGCATCTTAACGCCGCCCAGGAGTTAGTTCAGCGGGAAGGCCACCGTGATTTTCGAGGTCTGACAGATAAGATTGGCCGATTAGTTGACCACCTTGACGGCCAGGTTCTGGTAAAAGAGACTGGCGCCGGACTATCGCCTCAGGCTCTAAAGAAGCTGGCCTCTATAGGAGTCCGCTATATCGATGTTTCAGGTTCGGGAGGCACCTCCTGGACAAAAGTGGAAATGCATCGAGCCTCCAATCAAAAACTCCGTCAATTGGCTGAAACCTTTGCCGATTGGGGAGTACCTACCGCTTTCAGCATTATAGCAGCCAAACATATTTTTGGAGACAAAGCTTGCCTGGCAGCTTCCGGCGGCATCTTATCAGGACTGGACGTTGCCCGGGCTATTGTGGCCGGTTCTGATATTGCAGGATTTGCCCGGCAGGTTTTATTATCATATCTTGACAAAGAAACTGATGGAGTAATTGCATTGATTGACCGATTTAAAAAGGAGTTGACAACGGCAATGCTTTTAACAGGCTGCCGGAATATTTCCGCTTTGAAGAAAGCGCCAAGGATTTATACTGGCGAATTGCGAGAATGGCTTTTAACTTACGGTTGGTTTGAGGGGGAAAAGAATTGAGCACAAAAAGGAATAACAAAGTCGACAAAAGTAAGCGTCTGACTTTTAAGAATTTTAAAACCTCCCGTTTGCCCGGTTTCTATCGGCTGTCTGTTGAGCAAAGGCTGGCTTTTCTATCTCGAAGCTTCAACCTGTCTGAAAAAGAAATCGCCATGTTGCGGGACGGCAACGCGCTTCGTGTTGAGCATGCCGTTAATTTAGTTGAAAACGCCGTGGGTGTTTTTGGAATTCCATTAGGCTTAGGCTTGAACTTTTTCATCGATGGCCGTGAACATATCATACCAATGGCCATCGAGGAGGCGTCTATAATTGCCTCGGCATCAAGAGCCGCCCTGATGATCAGGTCCGGCGGTGGTTTTCATACCAGGGTGGATGAGCCGGTGATGATTGGCCAGATCCAGGTTCTTCAATTGGCAGACCCTGAAAAATCGGCTGCAATTCTTAGAAAAAATAAGCAAAAAATAATAGACAGCGCTAATGAAGCTCATCCGCGAATGGTCGCTCGCGGCGGCGGTGTGCTTGACATTGAGACCCGCATCATTGACGGCGGCAAGGATATTGGACCTATGCTGGTTGTCCATTTGCTTTACGATGTAAGGGAAGCTATGGGAGCCAATGCCGTCAGCGCCGCCTGTGAAACCGTTGGACCTGTCATTGAGAAAATTACAGGCGGTAGAACTAATTTGAAAATCTTATCCAATCTTGCAGACAGGCGTCTGGCTCGAGCATGGTTCAGTTTGCCTTTTGAACATCTTTCAACGAAAAAATTAAAAGGCAATCAAATTGCGCAATTCATAGTTGAGGCTGACCATTTGGCCAGAGTTGATCCTTATCGAGCCGCAACTCACAATAAAGGTATATTTAATGGAATCTGTGCCGCTGGTTTAGCCCTTGGACAGGACTGGCGGGCAATCGAGGCAGGCGGTCATGCTTACGCCGCCCATGATGGACAATACCGCGGGCTCAGCAGCTATTCAATCGAAGGCAACTCTCTAAAGGGTTTCATAGAATTACCCCTTCAAGTCGGCTGGGTAGGAGGCACAGTCAAGTCTCATCCCGGTATACAAACTTTGCAGAATATCTCAGGCATTGAAAATTCCCGTCAATTGGCCGGTGTGCTGGCGGCAGTCGGACTTGGTCAGAATTTCGCCGCTTTATATGCAATGTGTACCGAGGGTATCCAGAGGGGGCATATGGCTCTTCATGCCAGGAGCGTAGCTCTTAGCGTTGGCGTTCCCACTGATGAGGTCGAAAAGGTGGCGGATGAGATGATCCGCCGTGGTGAAATTAAGGTTTCAGTGGCTGAAGATATTTATCAGAAACTGCAGGATCTGCCAAAACCCAAACCCCGTAAAGACAAATTACCGGTCGAGGCATTTGCTCCGGGCAAGGTTATTTTATTTGGCGAACATGCTACTGTTTATGGTTATCCCGGTATTACAGCGGCTTTAGATATTGGATTGAAAGTACGTATAAGCAACGATCTCGATGGACCGCGATTTTTAAAACCTCATTATAAGCAAGTCTTCCCTGTTTCCAGTTCCGATTTGGATGTCCGGCGTTTTTCAAAGGCCGTTGAACTGGCGCTGGCAACATACAATCTTCAAAGCGAACCGATTGCAATTGAAGTCGAGTCAGACCTTGTTCCCGGGATGGGATTGGGCTCATCGGCTACATTTTCTACAGCGCTGTGCAAAGCCTTAAGCAAATACAAAGGAGAAGAACCGCCGAGCCAATTTGATATTGGTCTGTTTGAAAAGGTGCAGCAACTCGAATCGATCTTTCATGGTCATCCAAGCGGGATGGATGCCGCAACAGTTTTGTCAGAAGGCGTGCTCTGGTTCCGCAAAGGACCCCCGCGGGAAATTCTCCCGATTAGAATGCCGCACATGATGACCGGTATAGTCTGCCTGGTAGAGCCGGGAGTGTCGACTATCGAACTGGTAGAACGGGTAAAGAACAAACGTCGGAGAAGCCCCATATATATTGATAACATCCTCGAACAGATTGGCAGCCTGACTGTCGATGCTGGAATCGCCCTCGGAACCGGCGACAGCAATGAGCTTGGCCATTTGATGTTTCGCAACCATGAGCTGTTAGCTCGTCTGGGCGTATCAACTCCCGCCCTGGATAAGGCGGTTGAACTGTTGCTCGATTATGGCGTTTTAGGCGCCAAATTAACCGGCAGCGGCGGCGGCGGAGCCGTAATCGCCCTGGTAGAGCCGCATGTTCAGTATGACCTTTTAGATGTGCTTGCTAAAGAATTCGCCATGATATTTCCGTTTACATTGGGGACCTCGGCATGATAACTCGGGTTACTGCCCGTGCTTATGCCAACATCGCTTTAGTTAAATACTGGGGTAAAAAGCCGGGACCCGGAAACATTCCAGCTACACCGTCTATATCATTTACTCTGAAAGCTCTAAGAACCGATACTATAATAGAACGATCCGTTACCGGTAAAGACAGGTTTTTTTTAAACGGCACACCTGCCGACAAACAAACAACCGGAAGATTGAAAAATTACCTTGATTACTGGCGTAATAATAATCTTATAGATGGCTGCTTTGATATTTCATCGGTTAACAATTTCCCTACAAAAGCCGGTCTGGCTTCAAGCTCATCCGGTTTTGCCGCTTTAGCGGTTGGATTGGGCGCTTTTTGCAAACTGAAATTAAGACGGCAACAGCTGTCACGTCTTGCCCGTATAGGCAGCGGTTCGGCTGCCCGCTCTGTAGTCGGCGGTCTGGCGGCGTTTCCACTAAGTTCTGACCCGGCGGCCAGGATGCTAATCCCATCCGGTGAAGCGCCCTGGGGTATGGTTATAACCATAGTCGATGATGGTGAGAAGAAAATCGGTTCGAGGCAGGGAATGGAAATATGCCGCAAACACAGCCCGTATTACAAATCGTGGATTTCCCGGGCAGTGTCTGATTATAAGCGGATGCTTTCTGCCTTGCGCAAACTTGATTTCACCCTTGTTGGGGAGATTACCGAGGCTAACGCCCTGGCTATGCATGCCTGTATGATTGGCGCCAGACCGTCTCTTTTATACTGGACACCGACGACTCTTGAAATAATTAAAACAGCCCAGAGATTGCGCGATAAGGGACTTGAAACTTATATCACTATCGATGCCGGCCCGAATGCGGTTTTGCTGGGCAAAAAAGAAGACCTTTCCAGAATTTCCCGATATGTCAGGCAGATTAGCGGTGTAAAATCAGTTATCAAAAGCGGTCCGGGTGATGGCGCGATGATAATAAAATGGAATTGAAAAGAGTTAGAATTCCCGGTAAAGTGATGCTTTCCGGTGAATATGCAGTTTTGTATGGAGCGACTGCAGTTTTAGCGCCGGTACCACGATATCTTGAGATTGCGGAAACTTCCTTGCCCCCGCAATCATCATATTCAAAGGTAATAGATATCGCCTTGAAACACATAATACCGGAGATTGCGGAATTTGAAAAAAAATCCGGAGTTCCCCATTTGCATGTCGATTGCCATGAGTTTTATTATCATGGCGACAACATGAAATCAATTAAGCTTGGCCTTGGCTGTTCAGCGGCTGAGGCTGTAGGTGTTGTGGCTTTGAGATATGAAAGAGCCGGAAGAGCTTATTCTGATTATACCGATGAAATATTTCAACATGCCGTTAAAATTCATAATACAGCGCAATCCAAACTTGGCAGCGGCGCCGATGTTGCCGTCTGCTCATACGGCAAGCCATTGAAGTTTAGAATATTGGAAGACGGTTATAATATCAGTTTGATTGATCCTGACCAGATTAAGACTCAGATGCCTTTTTATTTAGTCTGGACCGGACAATCTGCCGATACCCGCAGTATGGTGAAACAATTTCAGAGATATATTAAAAGCGGCGATGAAAAAGTTAAAGAGTATCTGGCAAATCTTATAGATGCCAGCAACAAACTGGCAGAGTTGTGGTTTGATTCATCCCGACAGGAATTGTTTGAATTAATCGATATATTCAATCAGGCCATGCAAAAATGCGCCTTACAGGCCGGAATATCATACAGGCTGCCAATCCATGATGAGATAGAAAAATGGGCGCTAAGGCATGGCGGGCGAGCCAAGCCCACCGGAGCCGGCGGCGGAGATATGATTCTACTTGCCGGCGATTTACCGGTTGAGCAAATTAAACAAATGGTAATACCGCTGAAATTTGACTCCTTTTTTTAGATAATATTGGTTATTGCGGAATAGACGCCTATTATTTCATATATGCCTTTAGTTCATTAGTATATAATGTAATATCCGCAAAAATATCTGGAAATTTCATGGCTATTCCTGCCTGGCACAGATTATGCTTAATGATAAGTTATTATGGCCTGTTACAGTATTAGAAGATTTAATAGACTGTCTGGAAAATGTTTTATAATACGGGCAAGTTACTGATTGTTTTGCCGATATTTAAATTAATTGGAGGTGGCTGTTATGAAAAAATTTCAAAGCGGATTTACGCTTATTGAATTGATGATAGTAGTAGTTATAATCGGGATTCTCGCCGCTTTGGCAATACCCAGATTTATGTCCGCCGGAACCAAATCCAAGCAATCAGAAGCAAAACAGGTTCTTAAACAGATATATTCCATGCAGAGAGCCTACTTTATTGAACATGATACATACGCTCTTAACGGCGTAACTGCAAGTGCCGGCGATCCCTTAGCATTTATTTTACTGGCAATAGAAATCATGCCCGGGGCACGGTATTCATACACTATGACGGTTCCCAATCCCGATCAGTTTTCATGTGCAGCCACGGCCAATCTTGACGATGATGTGGCTATAGATACCTGGACAATTGATAACACCGGAAATCTTCAATGCGCGGTTGATGATTCGCAACTATGATTGAAGTTATAATAGTTAATTAAATCACGGCAAATATCATTATCATATAAAAATATAATACAGGGTTATATTATCCTGTTTTTCTTACATTTAACTAACAAAATACAACCAGAATTATGACCGCAAATATCTGCCGATTTGCCCATTATCTTTCGAATATTCAATAAATCGATTTTGCGTTTTGCAAAATGCAACGGATTTTCTTTGATATTTAAAATCATAAAAACCATCAACTGTCCGATAAGTTAAACATAACCATTTATTGAATAGACAGTTACAGTTTACTAAAGGCGGGCGACTCATTCTGGCACAACATTTGTTTAAATTGTCCATGTGGAAGGCAAATAACAAAAGCGAAACTAAAGAAAGAAGATAGGAAAACGATAAAGTAATTAGAAACAATTAACCCTAAAACCTGAGAGGTGAAAGATGTTATGTAAGATGCACAAAAGCAACAGAAAAGGTTTTACACTGATCGAGCTGATGATCGTGGTCGTTATCATCGGTATTTTGGCTGCCCTGGCTATTCCGCGCTTTATGCGTTCGACAACCAAGGCCAAACAGTCAGAGGCAAAACAGCTTTTGAAACAGGTTTACACAATGCAAAGGGCATATCGTCAGGAACATGATACTTATACATGTGACGGCGCAACTGCCAGCGCTGTTGCCCCGGCCGGTTTTGCGGCAATCGGCGTTGATGTTGGGGCAACCGCCCGTTATACTTATGTTATGGGTGCCGGCGTCGATGCCTTTCTCTGCACTGCCACGGCCAACCTCGACGATGATCCGGCTAACGACATCTGGACAATTGACCAGAATGGAACGTTAACCCCTGTATCAGACGACTCAATACTATAGTTAGCGTTACAATTACTTCGAATAAGGGAGCTGTTTTCAGCTCCCTTTTTTTATGTTGGATCAAAAGCATTTTTGTCTTTTTTTGTGTTTATGTAATTATGACTTCCGAAGTAAATCGAAACCATAGCCCTCGTCAAGCTCCTTGCCGGTGTATTTTAGGTGCGAATCGCCGGTTTGTGAGAGAACATCACCGAAGGGGTAGTAATCAAACGAGGCTGTAATCCCTCCGGTAAATTCATTTAAAATCGCTGCCACAGAACCCCGGATGTCATTGACATAGTAATGCTTAAAAGTATGTCCGGTTTGAAACTTGGCCAGGCGCAGGCTGCCCAGATAGAGGTAATTATGGATTAAATCGCCATCCTCATCATATTCAGCAATCACCTGGTTGCCGGAGTAGATGTAATAAGTCACCAGTGTATCGTTACACAGCCAGTAGCAGCATTTCGGAGCAGGATAGCCCATATAGCGCAAATAGTTGTCTAAATAAGTCACATCTATGCCGTTAATATAACCATTACAATCAACATCGCCGCGGAATATCGGATAGGGAGGCGGAGGTCCTTTTTTGCTAATAAAATTGGATAAATATGTCACATCCGATTGATCGCAATCTCCGTCTTTATTGACATCACCTGGCACAAACATGCAGGTGCTGGTATCATGTTCACATTTATCATTGGAACCGGATTCACAAGTTTCTATAGAATCGCAGGCAATACCGGTGTAGAATATCTTTTTCACCCTGTTGCCGGCAGCGTCATACTTAAACTCGAAACGCTTGATACTGTCCACAACAACCGAATCGAGATGATTGGCCTCATCGAAGAAATATTCGATGTTACTGTCTTTATCCTCGATTAAACAGCCCTTATCGTCCCATTCATAATTGTTTGGGGATTGCCCGGAAAGGTGGCTGAGTTTGTTGGTTAGATTTTCTATTGTTGTAGTATCGGAGTAAACTAATTCACCCGATACTACACATTCATCTAAGCAAAAACAATATGCTAAAACATCTATCCTCTCAGTTGATACGGGAATAAAACTTCCAGAGCTGCTGCTATTAACATCAACATAAATTGAATCCGGAGATTGTACTAAAGGACCACAAACCAAAACTGGATTTTTTCCAAACGAAAAAAGAGATAAAATTAATAAAGGATACATTTGTGTAAACGGCGGGCGAAAAGTGTACCAGGTGGTGGGTGAAAAATGTACTGCCCTGTGGCTAAATTGTAGCTGCTTGATATTTGCCTGTTATCAACAAAGAAGGTAGTTGCCGACTGCCTTTTTTTATCCATAAGACACTGCAGCTATCTCGCTTAGTATTGATATCCTCCCCATAGCGGCTTTATCGTATTGTTGACGCGGGGTAATAATAAAGGCGGCCATGAAGACCGCCTTGAGTTTTCGTATTTACGTTACTTCTATTTAACCGAACCAGTCGGAATAAGTTTGCTGTTAATCACAGGTGTATCGCAATTCGGCCAGCCTTCAGGAGCTTCAAAAGGAAGAGGAGGCCAGAGCGGCTGGTAAGCGGGGCAGGGTACCAAACTGCCGCCAGCAACAAAGTAACCCACTAAAGCAGTTACGTCACCACCGATGATGGTACAGTCGCCATTAATATCGGCAGATGCCCAGAAACCATCCAGCATACATGCCGCCTGACCGCCGCCAATGAAGTAGCCGACGAGATAGGTAACGTCGCCGCCTATACATTGCGGAGGCCAGATACCTAAAGCCATGTTGACATCGCCTGGTAGATAGGCAAAACCGGCAATACACATGATCATATCAGCCTGAGTTGTCCCACAAAGAATTGTTGTAAGATCAGTTAATGAGGTATCGACATAATTTGCTTTTGTAAACGTAAGGCTGTAAATACCCGCCGGATCGACATTGAAGCCGTACAGTCCTTCAGCATCCGTGATATCGCTTCCAACAAGTTCAGGCACGCTATTGTATGCTTCCACAACAACATCAGCCAAAGGTGTCGTGCCATCTTCATCGAAAACGGTACCGGCAATTTCACCGCCGTCGCAGACCTCAAAGGTGACATCAATGGTCGAAACCGACTCATCGGGATCATTTGAATTTATAATGATCGCTCCGTTGTAGGTCGCAGCCTCAAGTTGAGTCCCATCCATGAAGATATCGAAGGCCCGTAACCCACCAGGAGATAGGGTGCTATCCGGCAGGTCAGTCGACAGCCAGAAGACCGGTGCGTAAAACACAACCGCAAGGTTATCCGTGGCGTAAGCCTGGTCATAAGCAACCTGCAGACCGTCTGTGCCGTCCAGATTTTCAATACCAATGCAATAGTCGGTTTGAACTCCCGCACCTGGTCCGTACTGATAAAGAATCGAGTTGTCATCGCCGTCAATTATAACCTGGAAATTGATGTCAGTAGTGCTCTCATTCCAGTGTCCCCAGTTGATCCAGGAGATGATAAGCTGGTTCTCGGTATCGTCGCGGTAATACTTTACCCAGCCTGCGGAAACACCGTCCTCACCATCAAGGTCATCCCATAAAACTGCCAGAATGCCATTCGGGTCATCTGTATTGGGAATGGGATCTTCAAAGTTATACCATTCGTCCTGGGGTGGGAATGATACCCAGCCGTTGGAGGAAACAACTACCTCGGTATAGTCAACACCGTAATAGTTGAAGGTCATCCCAATATTAATAGCCTCACTAAGACCGGCATCATAGCATCCGTAACTAGCATCGCAGGTATCCCAGATGACATCTGTGCCACTTGTTGAGATATCAACCCAGCTGTATGTCGGGCCGCCCGGTTCGTCGGAGTCGATCCAGGTGTAGCCGAACGCATCGGGGCCACCAGAGCCGAGGGTCATCGACGGATAGACCGGTTGCAAGGGTTTCTCCTGGTTAACGCTTACCGCGGGACTATCTTTAACTTTGTCGTTTATCGGCACCCAATCAATCGGCTCCACGTGAAATTTAGCATCTAGCAGGTTTGCCATCACACCAGCAGAAGCAACATTCTGTTGGATGGAAACCGAGTAAACAAGGTCACAACCGGCAACAGCGGCATTTTCGATGGAATTACTAACGGTATCACATTCGCCTAAATCAGCCTGACGCGATACCTCGGTAGCTCCAAGCGCGATGTCGGGAGCAGTGAGCGGGTCGCCATAGAAGTAAGCCCGGATGAAGTTGTCGCCATCAAACGGGTCGCTTTTCACCCAGACCCAATTGCTATCCGGGTTATCTCCCGCTCGCTCCATACCCCAGCCCATATCGTAATCGTTACCATCGTCGATCACCAGCCACTTCTGATTTATACCAGAATAATCAACGATCCAGCCAGCCCAGAATGATTCACAGTTAAGGGTTATGGTTGTATCACAGCCGATTGGCCAGAAGGCGATTTCAGGGTCATCGAATGCTAATATTGTATCACAGTAAGCCGGGATGGTATCGGGTATGCCATCAGCATCGCCGTCCAGGTAGATACATACCCTGACAGTATCGCCAAGCGTTCCCGTATCATCACTGAGCATGAATTCAATAGCTGAAATCGTGGCACCCTGATAGGGGACTATGAACTCGTTTGCGATGACCCAATCCTGACGTGCGTAGCGCCAGGCATTGTCGTAGACACCGTCATCGTACTGAACGTGTTCGTTATAGACCGAGATCGCTTCATAATCGGCACTGAGGGTATCGTTGGATGGATCGTCGTCATCAGCAATATCACCAAGCTCAGTATATACCATAAGAGTATAACTTGAGCATGCCAGTACCGTCCAGCCGGGGCTGAACGTGACCTGAGTCGTTGCAAACGGGGCCAAGTCGGTAACGGTTGCAGAACCGGTGTAAGTATAATTGTCCTCGGCGCCTACCGTGAAGGTCAAGGGGCTGCTGTAGCTGTTCTTGACAGTCGCCTTGATATCGTAAGTATCAAGAGTCACGGCATCACCGGACAGTAATCCTGTCGGCTCGTCGATTGAGACAAGCGCAACATCTCTTGGATAGTACATGTCGCAATCGATGAAACCGAAGTCATCGACATACCAGCCGGGATAGAAGCCACTACCATCGGCGCCTAAAGCCAGCCTGGCGTCAACGATCGTACCGGCAAAGGCAGACAGGTCGAATGTGATACCCTCCCAGAACTGCTGGCCAGAACCGCAGAATACGGAGTCTGGATAAAGCGGGTTAGCTGAGCCGGCTACTTTATCATAACCCCGATCAGGTGAAATAACAATCCAGGTTGCGCCTCCATCTTCGGAAATAGCAAAATTGCAGCCATCGTAAGCAGTGTAGTCGCCCTCTGTATAATACCATTGGGCGAAACCGAATACGGGGTTAGTAGCTCCAACTTCAATATCAAATTCAAGTGTATGGAGACCTTGTGTGTAGTCTGTATCGAGTTTTGTTGCCCAGACGTTTACACCTGAATAAGCGGAGCCCGGACCTGTTGTGGGTGTACCCCACTCCCAGTCACCGGTGGCAGTCAAACCGCCGTCATTGGCCTCGAAA
>Ga0114922_10000057_pt1 | contig 92694 bp, 90 predicted proteins | sample AartaG_FD_100975 | JGI IMG/M metagenome (GOLD analysis project Ga0114922, IMG submission 100975) | Deep subsurface microbial communities from Aarhus Bay to uncover new lineages of life (NeLLi) - Aarhus_00045 metaG | ecosystem: Environmental > Aquatic > Marine > Oceanic > Sediment | place...
GCTGATGCTGCCATCCTAGTCGTTTCTGGTAAGAAAGGAGAAATGGAGGTTGGAATTGCAGCTAATGGACAGACTCGTGAACACGCTTATTTAGCACAAACTTTAGGTGTAAAACAACTTGTTGTTGCTATCAACAAAGCTGATATTTACAATTATGCTGAGGACCGATTTAATGAATGCAAGGATTCCGTTGGTGATCTTCTTAATAGTATTGGTTTCAAGGATGTAAATTACATTCCAACTAGCGGAATGGCCATGGATAATTTATCAAAGAAGAGTGATAAATTGTCTTGGTATGATGGTCCAACTCTGATTGAAGCAATTGATCAATTTGTCCTTCCTGAAAAGCCAACTGGTAAACCTTTAAGGCTTCCTATTCAAGATTGCTATTCAATTAAAGGGACAGGGGTTGTCCCCGTTGGTAGAGTAGAGACCGGAATTTTAAAGAAAGGAGATAAAATAATTATTATGCCAACTGGATTTAAAGGGGAAATCCGAAGTATAGAAATGCATCATGAAGAGATTCCACAAGCCATACCTGGAGACAATATTGGATTTAGTATTCGAGGAATAACAATGGAAGATGCAAGTCGGGGCGATTGTTTAGGACATCCTAAAGATCCACCAACGGTAATCACACCGAAGGGAAAATGGACAGGACAGATTATAGTAATCTGGCACCCTACTGCAGTTGCGCAAGGTTACACCCCAGTAATCCATGCACATACAGCACAAGTAGCTGCAAAATTCACCAGCTTAGTTAAAAAATTAGATCAGAAAACTAGTGCTGTAATTGAAGATAAACCTAAGTTTCTTAAGAAAAATGAAGCTGCTATTGTGGAGTTATCCCCGATTCAGAAAATGTGTCTCGAGAAATATGAATTATTTCCCGAAATGGGTCGATTTGCTGTACGCGATATGGGCCGGACCGTAGCGGTGGGTATAGTAAAAGAAATTGACACCGGTGCATAAAAAGTCTACAATTGATTTTTTTTATTCTATTTTAACTTACTATTTGTTTTTTTTAAAATTCTATATTTAACTAGATTCATTTTTCATTAAATTCTCAAATTATTTACAAATAAAAAAGATATATAGGAGAAAAATTTCAACCAAAAAACATCATTCATGTTAAATTAGATAGTGTTGATACAATAGAATTTTTCTTTTAAAATTTTCATGTCATGTCAATATCATTTTAATTTTTGAACAATTTTCTGCCTTTTCTAATTAACGTAATTTTGCATTAGAAAGGGTTGACATAAAGTTTATACAACAAAACAAAAAATTTGCCTTGTAGGGCATAGCGGGGTTGGTAAATCATCACTATTATCTTTGCTTCAAGGACGTAATGTATCAAAAGAAGCAAATCCAACTGTAGGATTAGAAATTGAGGATTCAAACCTTAATGGGAAAAAGATTAACATATGGGATTTTGGAGGTCAAGCACGGTTTAGATTCATGTGGCAAGACTTTTTAAGAGGAGCAGGCTTAACTGTTTTAGTTTGTGATTCTACAGAAGATAATATTAAAAAAACTAAAGATATCTTTAAGAAGTTCTCACGATATATGGATACTAAAATTATTGCTATAGCAAATAAACAAGATCTTCCAGGTGCATTAAAAGCAAAGAAAGTTCAGAAAAAATTAGGTATTCCAACATATGGAATGTCTGCTATCAGATTGGACTTACGAGATAGAATACGTGAAATTTTGGAATATGAGATTGAAAAAGATTAGATAAAATTTTAAATTCTCAAAAAATTTTTCCAATTAAGTGTGCTATTCTCACTGATTCTGGTAATTTGGAATCTATACATATTTTTTCTAAAAGAGACTCGACTTCTTTAACGTTAATACCCTTGCAATGGAAGTATATTTTTGAGAAACCTCCTGCGGTATTAATTTCTGTTTCATATAAATTACCTGCATCAATAATACATCTCATCTTATTTCTATATGTATTGGGAAATTTTTGTAAAAGAGCTTTCCTTACAGAATCAAAATCTACTTCTCGTTCTGTTATAGCGATAATCGGTTTTCCTGTTTTAGTATAAACTTCATTTAAATTAACAAGATTGAACCCACCAAAAGTGATTGTATGGGTTAAAACATATTGTGCCTGTTTTTCATTTTTCTTTATCAATTTTATTAATTTTTCAGTCGCATCGTCACCATCTATCATGATTTCATCTTTTATAACACCTACCAACCTTGTTCCTTGGCAAATAACTCCAATTAATTGAGTTGTTTTAACACTTGTTTTTAACTTAAAAGATGCATCGTCAAATCCAATTGTTATAGGATTATCTTTCATTTTTCTATTTTTCAGGTAGAAATTTTTTAATATAATTTAAAAGATTAGTAAAGGCGATGGTAGCTTTTTCAATTTCTTTAGTTCGATTATAAAGATCCCCTGAAAGATTATCTGCTAAAAAATCAATAATATCTTTTAAAGACATTTTATTATTAAGCCACACGTAAGCTACTATTGATTCAACAGTATCAGCAAGATCATGAGCATTAGCCCTAGTTTTTGCAAAACTTTTCATATTTGCATTTTTTAGGGCAGTTTCTAAAATTGTTTTACTTACTTTTTTTCCTGTTCTAATATTATTATCATTTGGATTGTTTTTTGTTAGAAAAATAGATTTTGCTACCGAATAAGTCAAGTTAACTATTCCATCTCCAATTTTAGCCAATCCTTTATCGGTACCGATGGCCCTTTGCGATTTATTAAGATTTAAATCTGAAATTAAAAACTCATAATCCATTAAGATAGGTTGAATTAAGGCATCTTATAAAGTTTTCATAAAAAAGAGAATAATATTTTATGTAAGTTTTTTAAATAACTTTTGAACTAGAAGAACTTCTTCTCTTAATGACTCAATTCCTTTATGTAAAATATCTTTAATTTTATATTTTTTAGAATTTTCAAGACGTATGAAAATTTGAGCTGGACTTATATTAGTTACTTTATATGCGGCAATGTTAACTCCTTCAATTTCTAATAAGTGCTTCACAAGAATATTACAAAATCCATGAGATTGTCCTTCAACTATTAATTCATAATCATTTTCGCCTACCCCTAAATTTAGCTTCAAATTAAGAAATTTATAATCTAGAAATCTAGGTTCTTCCTCTAATTCAAATTCTTCGTCTTCAATTTCTTCTTCATCTGAGGAAGGAATTGATCCTACTTCCTCTTTCCCTTCCACCTTGGGGTAAACACTTTCAATTTCTTCATCATCTAATAATTCATCCACAATTTCATCTTCATCTTTAACTTCTGTTTTGACTGCTTTTTTTTTTGCCATTATTATGACTCCCAATGATTAGGATTTGATAACCTTAATAAATAGTATTTAAATTAAAATAAATTTTTTATGGTTTTATATAAATCTCACAAATAACGATTTGCTAAATCTTTTAATCTTCCAGTTGCTAAGTGTTGAAGATCTCTTGAACCAAAAAGTGTGATTTTTATGCTTTTACCAACAACAGAAACATCTAGATTCAGATAATTCACTTTTTTCTGAACATTTTCAAGAAATTTGATAACATTATCCAATGAGCCACTATTATTATAGAAGTGAATTACCTTTTTCCCTAACTTTCTCACTTAATAAACACTCACATTTTTTAAATAAAAAGAAAATTAAAATCTTAAATTATTAGTTACATTTCCATAATCACTGGTGAGTTTTCTGCTCTCCACATTACCGCATCGATCACATTTTAGTTTGTTGTACCCTATTTTTTTAAGTGGATCCCCACAGATTACACAATCCGCATAAATAACACCTAGATCCTTACCAGTGGTGCTTAATTTATATTCAGTATAATTTTGCTCTACTACACGAGCGCGTACTATATCCGTTATTTGAAAAGCATCACTGATTCTTTCTACATACCTATCTGAGATCTGTGAGACATGTATATTGCCAAAATAACTTGAATTGAAATGTATTTTTTTATTTATGGTACAAAAATTAATTCCAACTGAATATTGCCGTAAAAAAAGAATTGAACCAATAACAATATCTCCAATTTTTACAACTTTTCGATCTTTTTCTTGATGTGTACTTATTTCAATTTTCCTTTCTTTGTTATTAATATTAATCATACCTGTTTTAATGGCAAAGATTTTTCCATCTTTAGTAAATGTAGATTGTTTATCGGGGAGGAATTCCTCAACCACTCCAAGTTTTTCCCCCGTTATAACGATATCCCCATCCTTTAGAGATTTCTTACTCAATAATATCAACAATAGTTTTTTAATTTCTCAAACTCTTTCTAATTTAAGTAAATATTATTAAATAAAATAAATAAATTTGATGTCTTAATTTTAAAAGAGTTAACATTTTTTCAGATGAAAATTAGGAAAAAACAATTAATTTCTATTATTCAGAACACTGAGACATTCACTAACCCTAAAATTGAATTAGAGCAGTATTCTGTAAATGCAACTTGTGCGGTAGATATCATATATTATGCGGGTTTTGAATTCAATGACATTAAGCAAGCATTTGTAATTGATTTGGGGGCTGGAACAGGAAGACTTTCAATCGCAAGTGCACTTTTTAAGGCTAATTATGTTCTAAGTGTTGACATCGACGTGAATGCTTTAAATATTTTAAAAAGAAATATTTTTAGCCTTGAATTAAACCATATTGTATTTCCTATTTGTGCTGATATTGAGTATTTTGAAATTTCAAAAAAACTAATACCTACAAATATGAAAATCACTACAATTATGAATCCTCCATTTGGAGTACAAACTAAATTTGCGGATAGACCGTTTTTAAAAAGTGCCTTTAATTTTTCTGATATTGTATATTCTATTCATCTATTAAATCCGAAGGTCAATAAATTTATTTCAAATTATGTTAAAAGATTTAATTGGAAAATCGATAATGTATTTCCTTTTACGATGGTTCTAGAAAGAACGTATCTATTTCACACCCAAAAAACTAAAAAGATTAATGTTCTCGTATATAGATTTATAAAAAAAGAATAAAAGGAATTGAAAAGTTAAGTTTATATAAAATTTTTCCAAGAATCTAAATATTTGGGATATTTTGCATTTTCTCCTAACATTTCTTCTATCCTTAGTAATTGATTGAACTTGCAGGTTCGATCTGATCTACATGTGGCACCTGTCTTTAATTGGCCCGTACAGAGTCCAACAGCTAAATCTGCAATGAACGTGTCTTCTGTTTCGCCGGAACGATGAGAAACCATAACATTAAATCCATTATCAAAAGACATTTTTGCTGCCTTTATAGCTTCAGTTAAAGAACCTATTTGGTTCACTTTAAGTAATAAAGCGTTTCCCGCTTTTTCTTTTACCGCTTTCTCTAGAATATTAATATTGGTAACAGTTATATCATCATCAACAATTTTAATAGATTTATCAACTTTTGCGGTTATATTTGAGAAATTCCTAAAATCTTCTTCGTTAAACGGATCCTCAATAGATTTGAATGGGTATTCATGGATTAAATCCATATAGTATTCCAATAATTCTTCTTCAGATAGCTTCCTACCATCAATATTATAAGAACCATCTTCGAAAAATTCACTAGCAGCAGCATCCATCCCCAGTACAAAATCTATTCCCATGAGAAATCCTGCTGTTTCAATTGCTTCAATAATTATTTCCACCGCTTCAGAAGTTAAATTCAAATTCGGAGCAAATCCTCCTTCATCGCCAACATTAATCGAGGAAGGACCATATTTCTTTTTCAACAATTTCTTTAATGTTTGATATACTTCAGCAACATTTTGAATTGCTTGAGAAAAAGATTCAGCGCCTACCGGTAAAACCATAAATTCTTGAATTGATAAATTATTACCCGCGTGTTCACCTCCATTTATGATGTTGCAACACGGAAGGGGAAGTAAATAATCATTTCTAGTTTTATTATATGCTAAATTATAAAGATATTCAAATAAGGGTACTTCAGATAATTGAGATGCTAATCTAGCTATTGCTAATGAAACCGATAATATCGCATTAGCACCTAAGTTTCTCTTATTTTCTGTACCATCTATAGAGATCATTTCTTCATCTATTTTCCCTTGTTCTCTAACATCAAATCCTATCAATTTTTTACCTAAAATTTCATTTACGTTAGTAACAGCCTTTAACACGTGCTTTCCCATGAATTCCTTTCCCCCGTCTCGCAATTCCAATGCTTCTAACACTCCTGTTGATGCTCCTGAGGGAACAGCAGCTCTTGAATAATATTTTCCAGCAAAAACATCAGACTCAATAGTTGGATTTCCCCGAGAATCTAAAATCCATCTAGATTTAATTTTGGTAATTTTAAAATCAGTCATACATATCTTATTGTTTTTTTATGGATATGAATATTAATAAAGAATTAAGAAAATTTAATTCTTAACATAATAATAAAAAATTTAAATCATATCTAAATAGCATGTCTTTTGAGAATAAGCCTTGGGTTGAGAAATATCGACCAAGAGTACTGGATGAAATTGTAAACCAGAAGGGAATAATAAGACGTTTAAAGCAATTTGTAAAAGACTTTTCAATGCCTCATCTCATTTTTGCAGGACCAGCTGGAACAGGGAAAACAACTTCGGCGTTAGCAATGGTAAGAGAATTGTATGGAAGAAAAATGGCTGTTAATAAAACTTATTTAGAATTAAATGCAAGTGATGCTCGCGGTATTGATGTTATAAGAACTTTTATTAAAGATTTTGCACGAGCACGTCCTCCTGCTGATATCGCCTTTAAAGTGCTAATTCTTGACGAAGCTGATAATATGACGTCTCCTGCCCTGCAAGCTTTAAGGAGAACAATGGAAAAATATACAAAAAATTGTCGGATGATTTTAATATGCAATTATTCTAATAAAATAATACCTCCAATTCAATCAAGATGTGTAGTGTTTAGATTTGCTTCTTTAAATAATGATGACATAAAACTTAGAGTAAAATATGTAGCGAAACAAGAAAATATAAGCTTGACTCCTGGTGGTTTAAATGCGATTGTTGATGTTTCTCGGGGTGATTGTCGAAGAGCAATAAATTATTTACAATCTTGTGGCACAATATCTAAAAATATTGATCAAGAGATTGTACTTCGCGTTGCTGGAGAAGTTCCTCCTGAAAAAATAAAAGAAATTTTGAATACGGCATTAGAAGGTCAATTACAATTATCTATAAAGCTCCTGAACGATTTAATTAAAGAGTATGGACTTTCTGGACAAAATATCATAAAAAATATATATAAAGAAATTTATGATTTGAAAGTTCGAGAAGATATGAAAATTGAATTAGTAAAATTATTAGCTGAATTTGAATATCGTTTAAGTCAAGGGGGAACAGAGGAAATTCAGCTTCAAGCATTATTAGCTAAAATCGTCTTGTTGCAAAGCTCTGAATAAATGATATTTCAGATTGTAATCTAACGTTCTCTTACTGAAATATTTATCCATCCTTTCTTTAGATTTTGGGTCTATAATAAAATTAATTTTCTCATCAAATTTTATATCCCATAAAATTAATCCTTCCGGATCTGTTGGTTGATAAGAAATTTCTTTTGAAGTATCAAATAAATTTACAAAATCCTCATATAATATCTTACCTGTTCCTAATTCTATAATTTTTTTAACCATTCTTCTCACTTGTTGTCTTAGAAATGCTCTACTTTTAAATTGAAGAATTATATAATCATTTTGTATTGATAATGTTACCGAATCCATATCTCTTATAGTATTTATTTTATCACCTTCTTTTTTTGAAAAATTAGCAAAATCGTGATTTCCTTCTAATTCTTTGCAAGCTTTTTTGATTAAGCGTATATTTATTCCTGAAAATTTTTCAAAGTACGAAATTGGAAAAGGTACTATATAAACATAATGTCGTAAAACAGCATCACGCCTAGAAGAAAAATCCAATGGCACTTCTGAATAAGCCCAAAAACCTATTTCTTTAGGTAATACACTATTTATCTCCATAAGAATTGGATTTTTTTGTGTTATACATGTAAAACACGCTCCTCTCGCAGAAACATATCTATCTGTTCTGCTTGCGAACTCAAACTGTGATTTATCAATATCTTGAATATAACCTCTGCTTTTTAAAGCTTTTATTACACAATCTTCAATTGTCATAAATCTAGGTTGTCTTTGAGATCCATGATATTCATCTATTCCAATGTAATAGATTTTGAAAAGAATTTTAGAGTTTAACATCACTTATAATATTCTTCTATATTTATCGCATTTTGATTCTTACAAAATGTTGGAATAAATAAATAAATTTTAATTTTAAGGATTTTTTTTATATTCAAAATTTAATTATGGTTATTAATTAGTAATATTCTATTTTATGATAAATTATGGTTAAAATCGCCGCTTCATTAAGAAATTTCCGTGATCGTATTAAAACATCGATATCGTTGAAAACACGGAACGTTTTATTCTTTTTGGCAATATTCTTAGTTGTATTTCTAGCCATCGTTATTAGATTAAGCCCCCTTATAAGAGATATTACTTTAATTAAAGGATTTGACCCTTGGATCCAGTGGTATAACGCTGAATATTTAGATACTCATACGCTATATGAATATTTCAATTGGAGAGACTTTAAAAGCTGGTATCCAGAGGGATATTTTAGAGGTGGTTTACGACCAGGACTAACATTTACTGTAGTCGTTATTCATAAGATTTTAAACTTTTTTGGATTACCAATTTCGTTATATGATATATGTTTCTACTTTCCTGCATTTATGGGAGGTATAACTGTATTAACAATTTATTTTTTAGGTAAAGAAATACTTAATAAGTCAACTGGCTTATTTGCAGCATTTTTCTTAGCTTTTAATCCAGGATACTTACAACGAACCACAGCAGGATTTTTTGATAATGAAACAATTGGTGTTTTTGCTACCTTAATGATATTCTTGTTTTTTTTAAAAGCTATAAGAACAGGAAAATTTTCACATTCGGTTATTGGTGGTATCTTTTTAGGTTATTTATCCTTAAGTTGGGGGGGATATCAATTTGTTTATTTAGTAATTCCTATAATTGCCATTATCTTAATTTTCTCAAATAAATATAATGAAAATGTTTTGATGTCTTATGCGGGAGTTCAAGGAACTGGTCTATTGATTTTTTCTTTGTATTCAAAATTTAACCACCAAAATTTATTCTCAAATTTAGATATAGGAGGTATTTTTTTCTTTACGATCATTTTAGTTTTTTTTCATCTTATTCACACCAAAAAGAATGAGCATCCCAATTTCTATTATCGATTAGTAAATACAATAAAATGGGGGCTTATACCTGTTATTCTTGTACTTGCCGTAATAATTTGGGTTGCTCCTGCAATTTTACCTTTTGGATTTGGCTCACGATTTTGGACAATTCTTAATCCTCTGTTCCGTGAAGGAGTAAGTCTTGTTGCTTCAGTAGCAGAGCAAATGCCTAGTGCGTGGAGTGTATTTTATTATAACACATTAATTCCGTTGGTTCTTATACCATTAGGCATATATTTCTGCTTTAAAAGATTAAATGCAGCAGATATTTTTGTAATTGCATTTATTATATTAATGTATTATTTTACGGGAAGTATGATTCGTATAATTTTAATTTTTGCGCCAGCAGCAGCATTGGCGGGAGCATATGGCTTAGCTAGTATATTAAAAATTTTTGGCAGTTTCGTTGGAGAAAGAAAAGTTGGTGTAAGCAGGAAAAGGAGAAGACAATTAAAAGGAACTTTAGGAAGCTCTGAAGTGTTAGTTGTCTATCTTCTGGTGGGGGTTTTGTTGTATGCTCAAGTTTCTCATACTACTTTTATAGCAGTCAACCAAATGTCATATGTTCAAATTGTTCCTGGAGGTATTCTTCACGATTGGGAAGAATCTTTAACATGGATGAGAGATAATTTGAAAGGAACAGATGTAGTGGTTTCATGGTGGGATTATGGTTATTGGCTTACTCCTATAGGTAATGTGACCACTGTGAACGATAATGCTACGAAGAATCAAACTAGAATTGGTTTGACAGGAATGGCGTTAATGCAAAATGATGAACTTTATAGCGTTAAAGCATTACGTCGGCTGGGTGCCGATTATGTATTAGTTTACTGGGGCTTTCTATTAACAGGATTGGGCGGGGACGAGGGCAAGTGGACGTGGATGGTACAGATCTGTAATGATAATTATGAAAGATATAAAAAATTAGGATGGGAAGAAGATAATTGGGCAGAAAATGCGGTCTTTGATATGGGCAATTATGTAAATGAAAGCACAGGAGCAGTGGAAGATGGGTGGTTTGAAAGTCAATTAATTAAGCTTTTGTTTATGGCTGAACCTACCTCCTCTGATGATGTTCAGAACGATCTTCAACGAAATTATTACGATGCAATAACTAATCGACGAGATGATGATGGTGATCCATGGATATCTCATATCCCTGATGGAGGGTTTTATGATTCTAAGATATTTATTCCCTCATATTTTTCTCTAGCCCATTTAGTAAAGCTGTATAAGGTTGATTATACAATATTAGATTCCCATTTTGCTATTCGAAGCCCAAGAGTTACAGATAGTGGATATGCTACATTTAAACTAAAAAATACAGGTACAAAAGAATTACTCATTACGCAAGTAGAAATTAATGGATCAAAATTTGATTTTTTCATGGCAGATGATCAAATTGAAGAGGGTTCTGAACAATTAGTTTGGGTTAACACAACAAGTGCAAATTTTCAACTAGACGATGTAGTTACAATAAACGTGACTGCTCAATCAGAAGCAGAATTCCAGAGAAAGTATATTTTTTCCAATGCAACAAGTAATTTCTTCGTTAGAGAAGCACAAGATGGAGAAATTAAAATTGTTAAGGAAAATAGTATAGTTATTCAAAAAGATTCTTCTACTGTTGATTTATACCTTGAAGTGGAAAATACAGGGGACTCAATTGTTGTTTTAGATAGGTTTTATGTTAATAATGATATAATGGAAAATAGGATTGACCAAGAGAAAATCACTTATTCAAGTGGTTCCTCGGTCCTTGAACCCATGGATAAAGCTTCTATTCTGATACAAGATGCTGATATAAGTTTCTTCCCTATCAAAGAATATAATAAGATCGGGGTAGCGACTCCAAACAATATATATGACGAAATATTGTTCACATCAAATGTAGAAAACTATTCGCTTTCAATTTTGGGTGAGGATCGGATTGCATCTCCTGAAGAATTGGCCATCTTTGACACAAATTTTAGGAAACACATTCCAATTGATTTTAATAATTCTTTTGCACATTCATATGATAATGGGACCATCATCTTAAATATAAGGATAAAGAACACAGGAGACATCATATTTGGGTTGGATCAAGTTTATTTGACAGAATCTCTAATCGAAGCTGATTTTGATATAAAACCAAAAAATGAAACTTTAAACCCAAAAAGCAATGAGGAACGTTTAATAATAATAGAAATAGACACGGAGGATCCCGCTGACGCAAAATATGGACTTACTGGAGATATTAATGAAGAAATATTGGTGTGCATAACTGGAGGTTTTGCAGAATTAGAAACTGTTGCATCGGATATTGGATATATACATACTATTAAAAATGAACCAGATATTAAAATAATAAAAGAGGTTCAGGGCGTTGCGTCATCTATTATTCATGCAAATGAAACAGGAGAACTCTTAATTAAGAATACGGGAAATGAACTAGTAACTCTTGACAATATTTATGTTAATAATACCTTAGTAACTAATACTGAATATACTTATGGTGATTCTTCATTAGAGATGCAAGAATGTGCGATTGTTACATTTGATATTCCTGGGTTAAAGATAAATAAGTCAGATGAATGCTTTATAAATGTTACAACAACTTCCTTAGTAGAGGCAAATGAAACTCTCAATGCTTTTGTAGATTCTGGTTATTACAATATTGAAATCGATGATGTTGGAACCTCAGCAATTGATTCAGGAATAGTAACAATTTTGATAAATAATAATGGATTGTTAAATGTTACACTTGATTCAGTTTACATAAATAATACCTACTTTTCTATAAATGCCTTCACTTCTGATAATGGTTATGAAATTGGAGCAGGTGATTCATTAGAATTAACAATAGATATGGCTACAATCGAATCAAAATTTGGAATTATTAATGTTGATGATATTTTAGAGATTTTGGTCCGCACTTTAGAAGGAGCCGAGGATATTCACGAAGAAATTGTAAAATAAACAATATTAAATACAAAACTTTTTTTTCATTATCTAACTTTAGTAAAAATCATAAGATAATGTTTCATTAGAATACCTATAGACTTATCTTGTATATAATGACTTAAATTTATTTATAATATTATATAAAAATAATTTGTTTAATGTACATGAACGTTAGCTTTAAATTACAGACTGGTTACGAACCTGCTGGAGATCAACCTTTAGCTATCTCCACGCTTGCTAATAATATTAAAGATGGGAAACAATATAATACTCTATTAGGGGCGACAGGCACTGGAAAAACTTTTTCAATAGCAAATATAATTCAAGAAATTCAGAAACCAACTTTAGTAATGGCACCAAATAAAACATTAGCCGCTCAGTTATATAATGAATTAAAGGAGCTATTTCCTCATAATGCAGTTCATTATTTCGTGTCTTATTACGATTATTACCAGCCAGAGGCATATATGCCAATTTCTGGGTTATATATAGAAAAAGATTTTAGTGTTAATGAAGAAATTGAACGATTACGACTTGCAGCGGCTCATGCTGTAAGAACTCGGAGAGATGTAATTGTAGTTGCCACAGTGTCCTGTATCTATGGACTAGGTAATCCAATTTTGTGGGAAAAAATAGCTCTCTCACTCGAAGTAGGCACGCACATAGAACGTTCTGAGATTTTGAAGAAACTTATAAAAATGAATTATGAGCGAAATGATATTGAATTTAAACCAGGAATTGTACGAGTAAAAGGAGATATTATCGATATTTACCCCGCTTATCTAACTAATGCTGTAAGAATTTCTTTATTTGGCGACGAAATTGAATCCATAACAGAAATTCATCCAATATCTAATAATCCAACAAACAAAGTACCAAATTATAGAGTATTCCCTGCAACGCATTTTATAATTCCCGATGAAAATAAAGTAAGAGCTCTTGAGTTAATAAGAGATGAACTGGAAGAACGTATCAAATTTTTTAAAAATCAGAAAAAGTATGCTGAAGCCCAATGGATTGAGAGGAGAGTTAAATTTGATTTAGAAATGATGAAAGAGATGGGGTGGTGTAAAGGTGTAGAGAATTATTCAAGACATTTGGATGGTAGGCCTTCAGGTACCCCCCCTATGACTTTAGTAGATTATTTTCCAAATGAATTTTTGATAGTTGTTGATGAATCTCATATAACAATACCACAAATCCATGGAATGATCGGTGGAGATCGTTCTCGTAAAAAAAATCTTATAGATTTTGGATGGCGTTTGCCTAGTGCCTATGATAATAGACCTCTTACATTTGAAGAATGGGAAAACAAAATAAATAACATAATTTTTATGAGTGCTACACCAGGAAATTATGAGTTAGAAAAAAGCGGTGGAGTTTCTGCTGAGCAAATAATTCGACCAACGGGTCTTGTTGATCCAATGGTAGAAATAAGACCAGCTAAGAATCAAATAGACGATCTATTAGGCGAGATTAGAAAAACCATTAATAACGGTGGTAGAACTCTTATAACTACTCTTACAAAGAGAATGTCTGAAGATATTGCTGAGTATTATAATGAATTAGGATTGAAAATAACTTATTTGCATTCGGAAGTTGATACAATTGAAAGATTTGAAATCTTACGCCAGTTGAGAGACGGGACTTTTGATGTTTTAGTAGGTATTAATCTTTTAAGGGAAGGTTTAGATCTGCCTGAAGTTCAATTAGTTGCGATTTTAGATGCGGATAAACTTGGATTTTTAAGAGATACTCGATCATTAATTCAAACTATTGGTAGAGCTTCTAGAAATGTTGATGGAAAAGCAATATTATATGCAGATAGGATGTCACCATCAATGAAAGCAGCGATAGATGAGACAAATAGGAGAAGAAATAAACAAATTAATTATAATGAAGAGAATAATATTACTCCTCAAACAATTAAGAAAAATATCTTACAATCTCTTTCAGAAGAACAGGAATTTAAAGGCAGGGAAGTTAAAAAATTAAAACAAACTGTTAAAGATAAAATAAAGCAATTAGAAGCAGAAGGAGATCTAGATATTGTAATTCAATATTTAGAGGATAAAATGTTCATGGCAGCGAAAGAACTTAGATTTGAAGATGCTGCTTATTTAAGGGATAAAATCAAGGACATAAAGGAAACAAACAAAATAAAAGCGTGAAATTTTTCTAATACCTTTAATTGAAAAAGATAGAATATAGAATGACTGAAAACTCAATTATAATAAAAGGAGCAAGGCAGAATAATCTAAAAAACATTGATGTTGTAATCCCACGCAATAAACTAGTAGTTATTACAGGGATTAGTGGAAGTGGAAAAAGTAGTTTGGCAATGGACACTTTATATGCAGAAGGCCAACGAAGATTTCTTGAGTCACTATCAAGTTATGCTAGACAATTTCTAGGTGAAATGGATAAACCTGATGTAGATTCAATAGAAGGATTATCTCCTGCTATAGCAATAGAACAAAAATCTCTTTCCAAAAATCCCCGAAGTACAGTAGGAACTGTAACAGAGATATATGATTATTACAGATTACTATTCGCTAATATTGGCATCCCATATTGCCCCAATTGTGGAAAAGAGATAAAACTTCAAACTCCTCAACAAATAATTCAACAAGTATTAAGTTCTATAAAAGAAAATCAAAAATTTATTGTTAAAGCACCTGTGATTCGAGATAGAAAAGGAGAATATAAGGAACTTTTAAAAGATTTAAAGAAGCAAGGTTATGTTAGAATAGAAGTAGATGGTATTCAATATACATTAGATGAAGAAATCTCAATGGAAAAGAATGTGAAACATAATATTAATGTTGTTATAGACAGATTAGTAATGCATAAAGATATAAAGACAAGGTTGGCTGATTCTATTGAAGTAGCATTGGATTTAACCGAGGGGATAGTTATTATTGAGATTGTTGAAAAGGGAGAACAAATATATTCTGAACATCTTGCTTGCGTTGATTGTGGTTTATCCTTTCCTCCGTTAGATCATAAAATGTTTTCATTTAACATTCCTCATGGAAGCTGTAAATATTGTAGTGGTTTAGGTAATGTTATGGAATTTGATTATGGATTATTTTTAGGAAATGATTTAGATGTTCCGCTAGAGGAGACTCCTATTAGAGATATTCCGGGATTTGGATCTCTAAACGGCTATTCTTGGCAAACAATAGTACAAGTTGCCAAGCATTATGGATTTGACACTGATAAGACACCAATTAAAAACATTGACCCAACAAAACTTCATAAAATCTTATATGGTTCTGAAAACGAATCAATTGATTTTCATTTTGAGAGTGATAATAATGACCACAAAAATCATAATGGAGAATTTAAATCTTCTTGGCAAGTTGTAAAGCCTTTCGAAGGAATAATACCTATACTACACAGGAGATATATGGAAACTCGTTCAGATTGGGCTCGTGATGTTTATGAAAGTTTTATGAATCGGATAAATTGTCCTCAGTGTAAGGGGCAAAAATTAAAACCAGAAAGTTTAGCAGTAACAGTTAACAAACTCAATATCGCTGAATTATCTGCACTATATGTAAAAGATTCTCTAAAATTTTTTAAAGAATTACAATTAAATGAAACTGAAAAGAAAATAGTTAAAGAAGTATTAAAAGAAATATTTGATAGATTATCTTTCCTTGAAAATGTTGGTCTAGATTATATTTCATTAAACCGTCGTTCAGATACTTTATCTGTTGGAGAAGCAGAAAGAATTCGGTTAGCTACTCAATTAGGATCTAGCCTAGTAGGAGTATTATACGTTTTGGATGAACCTAGTATAGGTCTTCATCAAAGAGATATCAATCGTCTTATCAATATGCTAAAAAAATTAAGAGATTTAGGAAATACAGTTATTGTAGTTGAACATGATGAGGCAATAATGCGTAATGCAGATCACATAATAGATTTAGGCCCTTTAGCTGGTGAACAAGGTGGAGAAGTTGTTGCTGAAGGGTCTATAGAAATTATTATTAATTCAAAGACTTTAACAGGAGAGTATTTATCAGGAAAAAGAAAAATTCTAAATCCAAAAAATAGACGTAAAATTAGTAAAGAATTTATTGAAATATTAGGAGCAGAAGAAAATAATTTAAAAGATATTAATGTTAAAATTCCTCTGGGTTTATTTACTTGCATAACAGGAGTTTCAGGGGCTGGAAAAACTAGCTTGATTATAGATTGTTTATATAACGGTCTCCATAATTTAATAAATACTCGAAGTTCAAAAGTTAATGAAGGGAAATTTGATAAAATAATAGGATATGAGAAAATAGATAAAATTATTAATATTGATCAATCCCCTATAGGAAGAACTCCAAGATCAGTCCCTGCTACTTATACAAAAGCACTAGATTATATAAGAGAAATTTTTGCCGGATTACCAGAATCTAGAGAAAGGGGATATAAGAAAGGTAGATTTAGTTTTAATACAAAATATGGCCATTGTAAGAAGTGTAAAGGTACAGGCTATATCTTGAAAGAAATGTATTTCTTACCCGACGTGTATATAAGATGTGATTTATGCTATGGTAAAAGATATAATGCTGAAACATTAGAGATTAAATATCGTGAAAAATCGATCTATGATATTTTGAAAATGACTTTCCATCAAGCTTTAGAATTTTTTGATAGTATTCCAAATTTAAAAAGAACAATCAAAACAGTAGTGGATGTTGGTTTGGGTTATTTAGAATTAGGGCAATCTTCGACTACTCTGAGTGGAGGAGAATCACAACGCTTAAAAATCGCTAGAGAATTAAGAAAAACAAGTACAGGAAACACACTCTATATCTTGGATGAGCCCACAACTGGTCTTAGCTCTTTTGATATTAATTATCTACTAAAAGTTCTTCAAAAATTGGTAGATAAAGGTAATACAGTAATTATTATTGAACATAATATGGAGGTTATAAAATCTGTCGATTTTATTATCGATCTTGGTCCTGAAGGTGGTGAAAAAGGAGGTAAAATTGTAGTAAAGGGAACACCCGAAGAAATTATTAGAAATGATAATTCCTTTACTGCTCAATATTTAAAACCGTATCTCAACAGCAATTAATTTTCAATTTTTCCTTAATAATTTCTTAAGTTTTAAAATAAAATTCTAAACTTATGGTAAATATTTTTATACTATAAGTATTCTAAGGTTATGTGATAAGTATGAATTGAGGTTCGTGATAGAAAATGACTATTGATGAAAAAAAGATAATCAGAGCGCCTATAGTTTGTATTTTAGGACATATAGACCACGGAAAAACCACTATCCTGGATTATATTAGAGGTACTGTAGTCCAGCAAAGAGAAGCTGCAGGAATCACCCAACATATTGGTGCTTCTTATTTTCCAACTGGAGATATAAAAGAATTTTTAAGAAAATCTAAACAAGAATTTGCTGAAAAAGAAATTAAGCTTCCAGGATTATTAGTTGTAGACACACCAGGTCATGCAGCCTTTATGAATCTAAGAAAAAGAGGAGGTGCGGTAGCAGATATTGCAATTTTAGTTATAGACGTCACCGCTGGAACGATGCCTATAACTTGGGAATCTCTTCGGATTTTAAGAGAGAGAAAAACACCTTTTGTCATTGCTGCTAATAAAATAGATAGAATTTCTGGATGGAAATCAAAAAAAGACGCTGATTTTCTCGATTCTTATAAATCACAAAAACCACATGTTAAAGATTTCTTAGATGAAAAAATATTAGGGATAATTGGAAATTTCTTAGAGGAAGGGTCTAAAGGAATCGATAGATATGATAAAATAAAAGATTTTACTAAAAAAATAGCAATTGTACCCACTAGTGGAAAAACAGGTGAAGGAATTTCAACATTATTAATGATTTTAATGGGATTAGTCCAGCAATATTTAACTACAAATCTTAAATATTCTGAAGGATCTGCTAAAGGAGTTGTGTTAGAAGTTAAAAAGGAGAAAGGTCAAGGAAAAACAATAGATGTCCTTATATACGATGGTCTTATTAATAAAGGTGACGAGTTTATTGTTGGGGGATTAGAAAAACCTATTAAATCAAAAGTAAGAGCACTATTAATTCCTAAACCTTTAGATGAAATACGAGACCCTAGACAAAAGTTTGATTCTGTTGATGTTATTAGTGCTGCTGCTGGTTTTAAAATTCTTGCTCCAAATATAGACGATGTTGTAGCTGGGTCTCCATTTAGAGGCATTTTAGATCCCTCAGAAGAGGAAGATGTATATAGAGAAGTTGAATCTGAAGTAGAAAGTATTAGGATAAAAACTGATAAAGCGGGAGTTGTCTTAAAAGCAGATACTTTAGGTTCACTAGAAGCTCTCGAAAATCACTTTACCAAGAATGGTGTAAAAATCAGTATTGCTGATGTTGGACCAATAAAAAAAGAAGACATAATTAATGCTAACATTGTTAAACAATTAGACCCATATTCTGCAACTGTTCTAGGATTTAATGTTCCTATATTACCTGAAGCTAATGAACAAGCTATTAAAGATAATATAAGAATTTTCACGAATAATGTGATATATCGATTATTAGAAGATTATATCGAATATGCAGAAACGAGAAAAGCAGAAGATACAGCTAAAGGGTTAAGTGAACTTACATTACCTGCAAAAATGAAAATGTTTCCGGATTTTATATTTCGAAATTCAGATCCCGCTGTTTTTGGTGTATATGTTGAAGCTGGGACATTATACCCAAAAGTCCAATTAATAACTGATAAGGGTAAAAAGGTTAGAAGAGTACATCAAATTCAAGACAAAGGGCAAACGCTCGAAAAAGCACCTAAAGATTCAGAAGTCGCAATCTCTATTCGCGGAATTGAAATTGGTCGAGATATAGAAAAAGATGAAACACTATTTGTTAATGTTCCAGAATCTCATGTTAGGCAATTAATGGGAAAGTTTATAGATGAACTTTCTACAGATCAAAAACAAGCTTTAAGAGAATTCATTACTTTAATGAGAACCCATACTCATCCTTGGTGGGGAATGTAAAATCCTTTTATTTATTTTCTAGTTCTTCTTTTAGAAATCCTTCAATCTCTCCTAATTCTTCTTCATCTAGCGGTTTTATTTTTGGATGACGTATTAAACCTTTAATATGTTTAAAATATTTTAGAGCTTCTTTATCCTTACCTTTATCTTTCAGATCTAAACCAATATAAATAAAACTCCATCGATACCATGCAGAGTGTCTAGGGGTAAAATCAGTAATATCGATATCAAAATCACGAAATTTTTCTATATAGTTTATAGATTCTTCAATAAAAGATATATCATTCAATACTAAGTTATGCCCTAATATTATTACTTTTGTATCAAAATTACAGTAATTTTGAAGCGTAATTAAATATCTGTCGATTCTATGCCATGTTAAAAAAGGTAATGGATCAACTAGGTTGTCTCCAACATATAAAACTTTATCTAGTTGATCGTAACAACTAGCAGAGTCTTCTGAATGCCCTGGGCTATAGAAGAATTCCACATTATCTTGAGGAAACACCATTCTTTCTTGAAAAATAATAGTAGGATATGCAATACTTTTATCTTTTAGTCTGGCTTTTTTTTCTTTTTTGATTCTTTCCATTGTTTGTACCATGTTTGCCCGACATGATATATGACTAATGATCTGAGCAGTTTCAAATACACCATTGCCTCCAATATGATCCATATGAAAGTGTGAATTAAATATTATGATCGGTTTTGAAAGAAGATTTTTATCTTTTAAGTAATCCTTAAGCATAATCATCTGTTCTTTCTCTATACCCGTATCACAGATAAAAAGGTGATTTTTTCCATTTATAACATAAATCTGAATTGACATTGGAACTTGAGGATATGGAATAAAATCTGGAAATGTAAACAGAAAACCTCTACTTCCTATTTTTTGTACTTTCATAAATACGAAAAATATAATGTCAATATATACTTTTATCATTAGCATTTCAATATTCAAATAATTAAGTTAGGAGAAGTTTTAGTTTATAATTAAAATGAATTTGTAGATTTATTTCATTTAGAAGTTATTTTATTATTTTGAATCTTTACCAATCATGTAAGAAATAAAAAAAACATTGTACTCAATTTTTCTATGACTAAAATTAATAATATTTTAAGTGAAGCATTAAAAGAAATTACCCCTACTCCAGAAGAAATAATTCTAATTAAAAATATCTCTGAGAAAATAAAGAGGGTATTACATAAAAAAGCAATAGAATTAGATATTAATTATACAAAAATAGAACCTCAAGGATCAACTGGAATCAAACAAACACAGTTAAAAAATGATTTTGATATTGATCTTTTTATTGGATTAGATTATAACCAGTATAAACCTAAATATGAAGGTTTGAGTAAAAGTAAATTAAGAAAAGAGTCAAAAAAAGATTTTTTAGCACTATGTAACAATTGGATTCTACAAAGTTTGACTTTAGATGAATTCCATAATCCTCGTCTCTTATACGCAGAACATCCATATGTAACGGTAGATTACCTTTTAGATGATATTAAAGTGAAAATTGATATCGTTTTATATTTTGTTCTAGATTTAGAATTCATTAAAAAGAATGGTCCTATCACTGCAGTTGATAGATCTCCTTGGCATGGATGTTTTGTAAGAGATGAATTAAATTCTGACCAAAAAAATGATGTAAGGCTTTTAAAACAGTTCTTTAAGTCTTGTTATAGTTATGGTGATAAGAGCCCAGTAGGAAAAGTAGGTTTCATAGGTTATAGCGCTGAGTTATTAATCTATTACTTTAATAATCTTATAAATCTATTTGAGAATTTTAATGAGTTGAACAAAAAACCACTAGATTACTATAAAAGAAATGAGAAGGAATTAAGTAAAATTATCCATTTTCAAAATGATTATCTCATTATCATAGATCCGATCGATAAAAATAGAAATGTTGCTTCTGCAATATCTGAAAAAGCATATAAATATTGTAATCAGAAAGTTAGTGAATTTTTAAAACAACCAAGTCCAGAATTTTTTATCATTAAACCGATTCCTGAAGCAGATTTATCAAATAAAGAAGACGTAATGCTGTCAAAAATCTATATTATTGAATTACTAAATACTGATTTTAAAGTTCACTATACTATCAACAGAGACAAATTATATTCTTTAGGAGAAAGTATTAAAGCTAATGGAGAAAGGGAATTTTCTCATGCTGATCGCTTTGGGAAAATTATATTTGAAGTATATTTCGAAGAAGAGAAGAACCAGTATAATCTAGCTATTTTTTGTGAAAAAACTAATATCTCCAAGACTTATATTCGTAAAGGTCCCCCAATTACAGAAGAAACACATACCATTAATTTTAAGAAAAAAAATCCAGATTATTTTGAAAAAGAAGGTTCCTTGTATGTAGAAACTCAAAGAGAATTTAATAATTTCTCTAAATTTTTAAATCAATTTCTTAAGAATAAAATTCCTGATAATTTTAACGTTGTCAATATATCAAACGCGTTTCATACAGTAAGTTCTTCAGGAAAAAAAGCCATAAATATATTGAAAAATATTATTCTACCGTTCTATATCTAAAATTCCATAAGCTTCAAGGATTAAAATAATAACATTGTAAATAATAACATTATAAATTTGTACTTATCGTAAAATGGTATAGATTAGTGATTTATAGCTGAAATTCAAAAAATTTTTATGATTTCCCGAATTCTATTCTTCAATTATATCATGAATTTAATTAGAAATTTATACAAGTGAATTATTTATGGTTAAAGTTAAAAACCCAGACGAAATCGCTAAACTGGTTACTTCTGGTTCATACGAAAAGAAAAGGATTTTTAGTATCACAGCTCACATTGACCACGGCAAAACTACTGCAACTGATTATCTTCTACGTAGAGCGGGACTAATGCGACCTGAAGACGCAGGTCAGCTTCAAATGACTGATTCAGATGATGAAGAACAAGAGAGAGGAATCACAATCTTTACTTCTGTAGTACTCCTTGCATTTAATGATTCAAGAAAACCAGATGACGAAGAACCTTATATTATCCAACTTAATGATACTCCCGGTCATATCAGTTTTACAGGGGAAGTATCTCGAGCCCTCAGAGGTTCAGACGGAGCTATTATCTTAGTAGACGCTCTTGAAGGAGTTATGACACAAACTGAAACTAATATTAGATTGTCTGTTGGTGAAGAATTTTGTAAGCCTGTTCTATTTATCAATAAAGTTGACCGTCTAATTAGTGAACTTAAATTAAGTCCCCAGCAGACCTTTGAAAAAATCGATAAAATCACAAGAGAGGTTAATGAGTTAATTAAAAAAGTAAGGCCCGAAGGATCAGATTGGAGCATTGATTTTGCTAAAAATTCCGTAGCTGTTGGCTCAGCTAAACATGGATGGGGTTTTACTTATGAAATTTTAATTGAAAATGGTTTGAAACCTCAAGATGTTTTTGCGAAATATAATGAAGGAGATATCCAGTGGTTAAGAGATAATTTACCTTTGGATGAGCCTATGTTAAGAATGATTGTAGACCATCTTCCTGATCCTATTACAGCCTCTAAATATAGAATCCCTCATATATGGGGAGGTGACCTAAATTCCGAATTAGGTAAAGCACTTCAGAATAGTGATTCAAACGGACCACTTTACGGAATGATTACAAAAATTTTTCTTGACCCAAAGAGGAACTATCAACCTACACTTATAGGTCGGGTTTTTTCGGGTACGTTTAATCAAACGGATTCAATTTATCTAATAAATAGTGGTACGAGCAATCGAGTGAAGAGATTAGGTGTTATGGAAATTACGGACATTTTAGACATTCCTAAGATCCCTGCAGGTAATTTATTTGCAATATTTGGTTTTATTTGCCCTTCTGGAGAGACTTTTATGTCGAACAATGACGTACCTAAAGATAAAGAAGAAAAGAAGAGACTGCCCTCTTTCGAGAAAATACAATATGCTTGTGAAGCAGTTGTCTCCAGAAGCATTAAACCAAAAGATCCGCATGAAATTGATAAATTAGACGATGTTGTAAGCAAATGGATTCAAGCCGACCCCACAGCAGAATATAGAAGGGACGAAGAATCAGGGGAATTTATTTTATCGGGAATCGATCCATTACAAATCGAGATTTTAGTGAAAAGGATAAATAAGCAAGTTCAGATTAATATCGGAGAACCAATCATCGTTTATAGAGAAAAAATTACAGAAAAGAGTCCAAATTATTATACTAAATCCGCAAACACGCATAATCGTATTTTATTACACCTAGAACCATTGGATGAAACTACTGAACGTCTAATCGAAACCGGTAAAGTTAACGATTTACAAAATGATAAAGAAAGAGCTCAAATACTTAGAGAAGAAGCCGGATGGGATGCAAAAGAAGCAAGGCGTATTGTTGATGTATATCAGGGAAGTGCCCTTGTAAATGGTACTTCTGGATTACAGAGGTTTGATCGTGTTAAATCATATTTGAGTGCTGCATTTAGAGACTGGGTCGGCAATTGTATCATAGCAAAGGAACCCGCTACGGGAATTAAAGTAATATTTACAGACATGACTATACACGAAGATACCCGCCATACGTCTTATGGTCAGATTGCTGGAATGGCTTTTTCTGCTATGTCCTTAGCGATGTTGGATGCCGCCCCTCATCTTTTTGAACCAATTCAGAGAATAGATATTAAATCACCTCAAGGAACTGAAGGAAGTGTCACAGCTATCATAACCAAGCGAAGAGGTAGAATAACTAATGTTATTCCAGAAGGAGAATACGTGAGAATTCAAGGTCAGATTCCCGCAGCGGAGACAATTGGAATCGCTGACGATATTAGAGGTTCAACTCAAGGGCGAGCGTTTTTTGGATACGAGTTTTTGGGCTTTGAGAAGGTACCTGCAAGTTTAGAGGAAGATCTTATAATGGATATCCGAAAAAGAAAAAATATGCCATTAGAACTCCCAAATAGAAAGAGTTGGGAGCGGTTTATTTACAAACGGACCTAAAATCATTTTTTATTGTTATTTTTTTTCATCTAAATTATATAAAGAAATTGTAGTGATCAATTATAATCAGATCTTATAATCAATCTTCATCCTCTACAATAACTGCTGTTCCATCGTAAATATTGTCGTTACCTCTATATGTAAATCGAACATTAGTGATCGCATTAGCACCTAACTTATAGGCAATTTTTTTCAATTTATCTGGAGCATTAAAAGCCCATTTAGCATGTTTTTTAAAATCCGTAGCATCTTGTTTGATTTTTACCTTACCTATTGTCTTAATAATCTTTTTTCCCGGGATATCATTAGTATCACTCATTATTATATCCTCCCACGCTTTTTTTCCCATCTTAACACCACTTGTATAAATGGCTTTTCATATTTATTGTAATTAATCCTATTTTAAGAACTAAGAATTTTTAAACATTGTTGTCAACAAGATTGATTTAAAGAAAAAAATTAACCAAAAATCATGCAAAAAAACTAGTAAGAACGCTAATAAGAGTAACTAGCTCAAGTTTAAGAGAAACTTGAGATTTTAGCAATCATATATAGTTTTTTGACAAGTGTTTTAAATGCATCAGTTACTCCTTGGCCGGTCAAAGCACTCGTTTTATAATATCCAATAAATCTATTAGCTTTAACAAATTGTTCAACATTTGCATCAGAAGTTGTCACATTTGGATTTGATGCTAAATCTCCATCGTCAACTAAATCCACTTTATTTCCAAATAGAATTATTGGAATATTCCCACAATGCTTTTTTAGATCATCAAGCCATCTGCTAACATGAGTGTAACTTTCAATTTGTTCTGGAGCGTGAGAAAAGACAATTATCGCTCCACTACTTCCTATATAAAATCTTTGACGTAATGCCTGAAATGAATCTTGACCTGCAATATCCCAAAGAAACAATCCCACATTCTCCCCCTCAATTACTTCTTCATATTTAGAGAATTGTGTTCCCAAGGTTGATATATACTCCTTCTGAAAGGATCCTTGAGTATATTTTTTAATTAAAGATGTTTTCCCTACAGCTCCGTCCCCGATTATGACAACCTTGAATCCATATCCTTTTTCATCGTCACTCATTTTATTTATCCATCCTTCTAAGTACAATATCCCTTTTTTAAATAGTAATAATCAGATGTTTTAAATTTTTACAATACAATAATTAAAAGTAATTTTAAAGAATTATACTGATGTTTAGAATTAAAAGAATTATATTATCTCTATATTTTAAAATTGAATGAAGTCTAGTTTTGATTAATAGACAGATTAGATTATTATAAGAAGTAATTATTGATTTTTATAGTGTAGCTCGATGATATAATTTCCTCACCAATGTTTGAAAAGCTTCTATAACACCTTGACCTGTTAGGGCACTTGTTCTGAAATATTCACTAATATTGTGATCTTGGGCAAATTTCTTAACATGAACATCTGAAGTTTCATAATTTGGGCTAGTAGCTAACGCATCCTGATCAACTAAATCAGCTTTATTTCCAAATAATACTATTGGTATATTCCCGCACGCTTCCTTTATATTTGATAACCACTTATCAATATGACGATAAGTTTCGATTTCTTCAGGAGCAAGAGAAAAAACAATAATAGCACCACTACTTCCCTTATAAAATCTATCGCGTAAGGTATTAAATGATTCTTGACCCGCTAAATCCCATAAAAATAATTCAACCATTATTCCACTTAAAGTCTCTTTATATCTCGAAAATTGCATACCTAAAGTCGAAATATAATCTTTTTCAAACGTGTTTGTTGTATATCTTTTAATTAGCGAAGTTTTCCCTACAGCACTATCCCCAACTATGGTTATCTTAAAGCCAAACGCTTTATCACTCATTGTCTTAGATTAATATTTTTTTTATTATTTATTTTCCTAATAGTAGAAATAAGATCTTTTAAGCCTTGCTAAAATATCAATAATAGTGTAGATTGATAAGACAATTAAATATTAATATAACAAAACTTTCTCGCTTAGACGTTAAACAGCTTAATTAATTGCTCAGTATTATCTACTAAAATATTAGGTTGATGTTTGCTTAATGTTTCTTTCTGAGCTAACCCACTTGCAACACACACCATTTTCACTTTTGCAGCTTTTCCCGCTTCTATATCGGTTGTCATATCTCCAATAAATATAGCTTCCGATGGGTTGATTTTCCACTTTTGTAGAATTTTAAGAATTCCTTCTGGATTTGGTTTAACTTCCGAAACATCGTTAAATCCTATAATTATACTAAAAAATTTTGTCAAATTAAACTTCTTTAAAACTTCCTCAGCATACTGGCTTTTATTGTTTGTTAGAATAGCCATTTCCAACTTTTTATTGAAAAGATCTGATAATAATATATCTATTCCTTCAAAAATTGTAGATTCAGCTTCTTTATATTTATTAAATTGATTAAATAAGAAAATTGCTGTTCTAATCTTTTTAAAAAAACTGATATCCTCTAAAAAATTCACTTTTAATAAGTCATATGAATTGAGCAGAATCTTAGGTACGGGATAATTTTGGATTTCCTCAATTAGATGGGCAACTTCTTCCATTATTTCATTTCGATTAACCGTTAAGTTATATTTTTCAATAGTATCATCAATCGCTTTCTTTATAGCCACTGTGATATCGTATATCGTTCCATCAAGATCCCATATTATCCCTTTATAATTTTCTATGCTAATTTTTTCCATATTAAAGTCTATTAATATTTAGAACAATTTTAATTATACGAATATCAATAATTTAATTATACAAATATCAAGAAATTTTATTTAAAATATTTTTTTAATGACAATGAACGAAAACCAAGAAGAAGAAAGCGAAGAACAAACAATAGAAGAAAATCAATTGAAAGAAGATGATTTGGAAGCTTACCTAAGAGATATGAAAGCACTTGAATCAGATTTTTCAGATATGGAGGATCTAGACATGGATGAGCTTCAAGAGATACAAGACGCAATTGAGAAGGTTAAGGAGGGGGAAGAAATACATGATGATGGCTTAGATAGCGATGGAATCCCTTCTGAAGAAATGCTTGTGGATGAATATAAAACTCAAGAAGAAGTTAAGGAAACCATGATCTCTGATTTTTCTGACATGGATGAGATTGATTTTGATGAATTAAAAGAGATGCAAGAAGCCATTGAATCAGTAAAGCAAGAGGAAATAGAGGACTTAGCCACACCAGAAGGTGAAACTCAATACACTCAAGAAGTTTCTAAGGAATTAGAAGAAAGGATTAAGCAAGAGCTTTTAAAAAGAAAAAAACTAGAAGTAAAGGAAATTATTACACCTGAGAAGTTTTTAGATTATGTTAAAAATAGACGTGATAAGATATGGTACCATGCTCTTTATTATTTGGTTTTTAACGTTGAAGACTATATTGCTTCAAAAGCATTATTATATGACGTCTTAAAAGAAGTAACAAGCAAATCTCCAATTGATCCAATTCTCGAACACCAATTTTATTTTGGCTTGGGTTATCTTTTAAGGCTAACCTTGAATGATAGACAAGTTGTACGATTTCTAAGAGATGGAAAGTTTAAAATTAATGTTAATATTGATATTTTAAAAGAAATATTAGAAGAAGCTGGGGAACCAATAAGTACAAGGCCAGTTATAAAAGAAGAAGAAAAGAAAAAAATGTTTCAGGATTTTTTAGATGATAATTTTCTTGATGTCTAAGTTTGAAATTTATTTTGTAAAAAGATGAATCAAAAACCATCATTATTAATTATAGGAAATTCAAATGTAGGGAAAACTTCAATAACTAGATTATTGATGCCAAATCCTAGAAAATTTAAAGGGAAAATTGGGAAAACTCCAGGTAGCACATTATTAATAAAATCTATTACCCAAGAGAATTTACCTTATAATATAGTAGATCTTCCGGGATTTGGGTATGTAAGTCAATCAAGTCGGAGACGGGCAGAGCATATAAAAAAGCAAATGGTAATTCATATTGAAAAGCACCATACAGATTATTTTTTTGGTTTGGTTGTAATTAATATCTTGAGGATTGAAGATGAATTAGAAAAATATTTCATTCAGAATAAGAAAACCATTCCTCTAAGCTTTGAATTAGTTAACTTTCTTAAGGAATTTCAGATTCCTCTTTTAATAATAATCAATAAAATTGATAAAGTATCTAATCTGGATAAAATCAAAAATATCAAATTATTTGTTGAATCAGCAAAAGAATATGGAATAAGCATTGTTCATTTAAATAAGCGCGAACTTAATAACAAGGAAGAAATTCCTTATTTAGATTTTTCAGCTTTAAAAAAAACAAATCTAGAAAAATTAAAAAAAATAATTCAACAATTATTAAACCAAATTAAGAGATAGGTCAACCTCTTTTTCTTAGAATGAAATATTTAATGATTCCTAATAAAGGATTAAGACGAGGCACTTTTGCTTTATATTTTTTATAATCTTCACCAAATTTATCAATAAGATTTTTATCCTCTGCGTAAGTCCATTGATATGTTAGAATGAGGATGATGATGCTAAGAATTAAGCTAAGCCATATTTGAGTCCAGAATGTAATACTTATAGTAAATAATATACCTCCTAAATATTGTGGATGACGGATTATAGCATATGGACCTCTATCTACTACCTTTGTAGTATAAAGATAACTTTTTCCCTTTTCCACAGCTCCTCGTTTTTTAAAAGTCCAAAAAGAAATAAACCCAAAATAAAGACTAAATCCCCAAATCACATATCCTATATATAATAAAATGATAATATCTAATTCATTAAAGAATAGGAACATTAAGATTATTTGAACTATAAAAGATATCGTAAAAATTGTCGTAAAGATAATATCCTTTAAACTAAATCTTTTCTTATTTTTTTCAGCATCAGTATCATTTTTCAGCATTTCTGAAACAATATCTAAAATCTTATATATCTTCAGCTATAATTATATAATTAAAATTAAATATTTAAATTTAACTATTCAAATTTGACCATTTTGAAAATAGAAAAACTAAAAAATATATATGTATATAAAGAGTTGAGGAAAATAGATGCCAAAGAAAAGATATACGCCACTTAAAACATTTATTTTAGGTGTAATGAGTACAATTCCTAAACCTATGAGCGGTTATGAGCTCATATCATTAGCAAAAGCATGGCGTTATGATCATTACATTAAAGCTACAAACGCATCTTTTTATTATACGTTAAGGCAACTTTTAGGTGATAAAATCATCAAAGTAGTAGGATCTAAGCAAGAAGGTAATCGTCCCGAGCAAATTATCTATAAGTTATTAAATAAGGGTAAAAAGGAATTTCAAGAACAGATTTCTTATATTCTTAATCAAGTTCAAGAAACATTTTTTGATATAGATGCTGCAACTCCTTTTATTTTACTTTTTGGTGTAACAAAGGGAAAACAGTTTATACTAGATTCTATAGAAAAGCAAATTATTGAAAGAAGAAATTTGTTCAAGCATGCTGATGAAGGTGAAAAATTAGTTAAATCTAATATACTCTATGATTTAAGCCCGTTTTATATACTACCTCTGAGACATTGGAGATTTCATAATAAAGCGGAAATAAAATGGCTGGAATATTTTAAAGAAATGGTTGAAAGTATTGAAAATTTTGAAGAACAGTATAATAAAATTATAAAAAAAACAATTAGCGAAGGTTTATTGGATTAAAATGGAGATTATGTCATTCTTTTTATAATTAAGGGTTAGTTATTTTTGGATCTTTATCTTTATCCCAATTTATAGCAAATAAGAAATCCCTACTTGCTTTGTTTTTATAGATTAGCGGAAATCCACTCACTTTCTCAAATTTTAGCGCTAAATCCTCTAAATAATCATATTCGGGAAAAAAAGCTTGGACTTGCTTTTCCGTTTTCAATCTTTCTTTTATTAATAATGCTTTTGCTTGTAAGGTGAATCCCTTCATCTCAAAAAAGTTGGGACTTGCTTTCTCAATTATTTTAGCATATTCATTAATCATATTTTCATTTAAATTAAGATCTTTAATTGCTGTTAGCCTGACAACTGACCTGCAAGATAATGATTTAACTAAATCTAAGCTATTCATTATATTATTCCAACCATTTTTAATCATAGGGCGACATGTTTTTTTATAGACTTTTTCATTAGAAGCAGGTAATGTAATATATAACTGAGTAGGTAAGGGATCTAATTTTTCAATTATTTCAGGCAATGTCCCATTAGTCACTATGAATGTAGTCATATTTCGATTCTTAAATTCTTGAACGAATTCAGAGATTCTTGGATACAAAAGAGGCTCTCCATCTAAAGAAATGGCAGCATGATTTGGTATCATGGCTTCACTATGAGCTTGCATTATCTCATCAGGTGAAGTCAATTCTCTATTAATCAAAACTTCTAACTCCTCTCTAGAGCCAATACAACCATTTACATCATTATCTAATCTAAAACTATCATATGAAGAGTTTGTTGGCTTAATAAATTCTTGGTTCTTTAGAAGAGTAACTGCCCGCTCAATTTTATTTTTTGAAACGTGAATATTATTACTGAGTGAATTTATATTATGGGTTTGGTTGCAGTTTAAAAGAATAAAATAGAGGATATCAATCATTATTTCATAATTATCAAGGTATCTCCTTAGTGGTAAATGGTTTTTAACGATATCTTTATGGTGTCTTAACATTTCATCAACAAGAAATTTAGGATCATCTGGTTCAACAATAAATTCACTTCCAAGTGATCCAGACTCAATATCTCTCCAACAAAAGACACATTGATGATTACAAAAAGGTAATGAAGGAGTGTTTTGTAAGCATCTATGACTTTGTATTCCAAAAACACCTTTATAACAATTACGATTATCTCTTCCCGTTGCTAACCTTTGCTCAAACCAATGACATGGTTTGATAGATGAATGTTTATTATCTCCAATTATCCTATATGTTGTTTTTGTATAAGATTCAACAAATTCATTTGTGATCTTATTGTCAATGATAAACCTATTATTCATTAAAGGACCACTCTGAACTCAAAATTATCACTATCTTATATAAATAAATGTATTTTATTAAGATATTAAATTATATTCTTTAAAATTATAAGTACATAAATAATTAGTATAATACTTATAGATTATAATCAAAATTTCATGTTTGGTTTCCTAAGATAAATAATAATCTGGTTGAAAATGTTAAATAGAATCAAAAGCGAGTTGCTAAATGTAGGTTTAAAATTTATAAGTGTAGATGAGAAAATCGTCCGTATGATACTTGAAACAAGTCCTTCAAATGTAAATGAAATTGTTATCCTCCCAGCTATTAAAATAGTTATGAAGAAATTATTACAAAAATTACAAAATAAACGGAACTATGGAAGAGTATATAATGGGGAGTTGAATAATGTTAAAGTTAGTATTGTTCGTTCTTTAATCGGAGCACCTAATTGTGCAATGGTTGTAGAAGCTTTAAAACGATGTAAAACGAAAGTTATTATTAGAATTGATGTATGTGGAGGAATAGAAAATGTAATTACACCAATTAACATTGGAGATATTTTAATCCCAAAATTAGCTTTTTGTGATGATGGGACTTGTCCTCAATATTTTAGAGAGAATCCCGCTTTAGTAAATGAACTAGAATCAATTTCTAATCCAATGGGAAAATTTCAAAAAATGTTTACGGGGAATCAAACTGTATTTATATCCAAACCAAATGACACATTAAAAGAAATATTGTTTAATAAAGGCGTATTATTTTTAAGGGAAAAGGTAAAATTAGCTGATTTATGGACAACCGATGCTCTATTTTGTGAAAGTTTTGATTTTGTCCGAGCATTGAGTTCAATAAACATACAATGTGTCGATATGGAGTCTTCTATATTATTCTTATTAGGAAAGATTTACAATCTAAAAACTTGTTCTATTCTTTCAGTTTCAGATTTACCAGGGCATTCGAAATATGATTTACTTAATTCAAATGAAATACACCACGATATGGAGAATGGAATTGATAACACAATTAAAATCCTTATCAATTCATTACCCCAAATAAAGTATGAATTAATCTAAGTTCAGTTCAGAGACTAAAGTCCTTTTAAAAGTTGAGAAAAATCAGGTTCCGAAAAAAAATCATTATAAACCTTTAGCAACTCAATATTTATAAGGAAAACTTTTTTACCCGATTTATTTTTTGTAGTTCTCATAAGATTAAGTTGTTTTAATTTTTTAATGTGATACAATATGGTTCCTGAATAAATGTCAAGATTTTCTCCGATTTTTGATACAGCTACTTCTTCATCCTTAAATATTTCTTCTAATATTTTTGGGATTAATGGATTTAAAAAAATAGCTTTAAATTCTTGATAATCTTCAGGTACCTCACTTAAAAAGTAATGAAGAGTTTTACCAATTTTTTTGGATCTAATTAGATTAAATCTTTCAAGTGTCATTACATGTTTTAGAAAAGGAGTTCTTGTTATTTCTAATACTTCTTCGATTTTCTCATCGCGAGCGTGAATTCCCGGATTGTTTTTAATGAAATCTAGTATTTTCACAAGTTTTTTATTACTAAGTATCTCTAATTTGGTACGTCTTTCATTTGTTACAATCCAATTCTTCTCTTCTAAACTTCGAATTGCTAGAAAAATTTCTTCTTTACTATATCCTTTATTATAAGATAATTTAGCAATACACTTGGCATATAATTTTTCGATTATTGGATATTTTTGAATTTGAGCTTCCGAAACAATTTCAAATTCTGTATCGTATCTCTTTAATTTTAATATATCTTTAGCAATTTTTAAAACATCTTTTTCTATTTCACTTAGCTCTTCAACAATTTCTTCTTTTATTACTTCTTTGCCTAGTTTTTTTTTTTTCTTTTCCCCTAAAGGTTTAAAATCAAGACGCCTAAATGAACTCTCCTGTAGATTTTCATTTTCTTTATTTCCTCTGGGTTCTCTTCTTCTTTCGAGCGACATCTTTAAGCGTTTTCCTCTAAGAATTGAACAAATTGTATTTGTTCCTCAACATCCATATATTTTAATTCTTCAACAATTTTATCATAATGTTTAGGTTTAACATTAGGAAGTTTACGAATTCTATTAATCAGCCTTTTAGGTATTTCTTTATATAGACTAACCATTGCTTCGATATATTTTACTTGCTCTTCTTTTGTTAAGAATGCAAGTTCTTCCAATAATTCTTTCTTTTCCTTTTTAGAAATTTTTAGACCTATTATTTGCTTCCTTAAATCTTTTGACAATACAGCAAATATCTTTGATAAATATTCTTTAACTAATTTTTTATCTTTTTCATCTTTTACAGGTAAGAGAGAGTCATGTAATTTTAATCTAAATTCTTCTTCCCTTTTTGCTTTTTCCTCATTATCTATTTTTAAAGGTATCTCTTCAAGTTCTTTTATTGGTACTTCTTTAATTTTTTTTTGTTCAATTTTAATTTCTTCTTTTACAGGAGCTACTTTTTGTGGGCGGTCTAATTTTTCAGATGGCGTAAGTGGCGTAGGGGGGATAGGCGAAGTAGGAGCATATATTACTGGTTTTTCAATTTCAGATACTTGTTGGGCTTTTTCTGATGGTTTACCGAAAGATAAGAAAATTACTAAGATTCCTTTTAGTAGTATAAAGATACCTGCAGCATAAAACATAGTTCCTAAAATCCCTAGGATAATAAACTTAACTGCATCTTTTGATACAAATTTTTGTTTTTCCTTGATTCTTTTTTTCATTCCACTATCTATGAGCAAAATTATTAATGCAGTGATTAGAAGAACAACCCAAATTAGTATTCCTAAAGGGATTTGGATACCAAAAGGTAAATTTATTAGCGTATTACCCCCGTCTGGGAGATAAATCCCATCTGAAAATGCTCTGTAAATACCATATAATATTAATATAAATCCTGCTTTATTAGAGAAATAATTCAATGAATTCTTTGCGAGCAAACCGTAATCATAGATTTTAAAATCCTTATTTTTGGAGTTTGTAAACACATATATTATGATAAAAACCCCTTTAATAAGAATAATTACACCTAAACCATACATAATACAACCTAATATTCCCCAACAGAAAGAATCTAGAAAAATTTCATTATATTTTTTCTCCTTTACTTTTTGAGTAATATAAGTTCTATCATATATTAGCAGAAATAAACAAATTATAATATTTGCAATATTATCTAAAAGGTTAGCAAGACTATAGTATGGGAATAGATTAAAAAAAATTGATATTACTAAATAAAAGAAAAAAATAAACAATGGTAAAGAAGATATTTTATTTAGAAATTGAATAAACTTGTCTAAACTAGATGATTTTATTTCAGGGAAGGTATGATATGGTTTTTTTGCCCTAATATATGGAGTTGGAGCGGGCTTGAATGTAACCCCTTCCAAAATAAAAGGAGAACCACATCTTTCACAATAAACTTGAATATTACTTTCTATTAAGTGAGAGAGTTCCTGGGGGAATACATATTCGCACTCCCGGCAGACAAAAATTTTACTCATTCTTTTTAATTACACCTTTATTATGATCATTTGCTTTTACTTTAATTTTTTTCGAATAAAATGGAATAAAAATTAATTAATGAGAGACAGTAAGCGGTTGAATAGCTTGATCTATTCTTAACCTTGTACCACAATTAACACAAAATACAATTTCAGTTGATTCTAAGTGATATTTCATTTTATTGGTAAATTTTTTTCCACATTCACTGCAATATTCTAAGAAAATTCGAGGTTCCTTAGTAGAATTATTCTGAATATTGTATTGATTATTATTTTGTGTCTGAGATTTTGATTTCCCCGAAACCAGAAGGTAAAAACCCTCAAATAATTTATAGATCCCATAACCAATGTATTTAAGAAGGTAAAAAATCCCTTTGATAATATAATAAATCAAGTATGCGATTCCTTTAATGATATAATAAAGCAACGTTACAGTTAAAGCTAATAGTGCGACTAAACCAATAATAGCTAATACTTGGCCATAAAGAGGTTGTGCTAAATACCATTCGACAAAAGTGTTATACCAAACACCGATATTTTCAAGAAAGTTTTCCCAATCCATAATTATTCATCCAATTTTTTAGTACTTTTTATTAATAAAAAAGTGTTAAGAATTGATTTTAAAATTCTTGGAGTCCAATTTTTGAAATGTAAAAGAATGAGTTTAGACAACATTTAATTTTTTTTTATTAAATTTTCCCAATCCAAAGTTACAACTGTTTTATGAAGGGAATGATCATCATCAACTATATTGTATTTTAGATTTGTAAAAAGTTTTTCAGCACGAACTCGAGACTGGTTTATTGAAACTATTTTATCATGTTTACCATGGTAAACTACAACGGGAATTTTGACTGTAGAATAAATCTTAGGATTTAACTTGGGAAAAGACAAATATGGAGCGAGTAAAATCAATTTTGATACCTTATCAGGATTTTCTAAAGTGAAGATACTCGCTATCAAACCACCAAAACTACTACCTATAATAATCCAAGGGCTTTTTTCTTTTAATATTGAATATAATTGTTTCATACGGATCTCTAATAAAACTTTAGTTGATATGTTTGGATTGTACTTTTCAAAATCTGGAGTTAAGCATTCAGGGAGCCGTTTTCGAAGAAGTTGCCCTTTAAAACCTTTCCCTGAACTTTCAAGGCCGTGAATAAAAATGATACTTTGCATAATTTTATAAGAATGTTAAGGCTCTCTCTCGACAGAAAACTTATCCATTTCTTCTTTCAATAATCTCATTTCCTTCTTGTGACCAAAATAGACAAGTAATCCGAAAATAGTGAAGTAAATTGTTAAAATTATCATTGTATAAAAATAATACTTATAGGTATAACTCATAAAATGTAAAGCTAAACCAATAATGAATCCAGTGAATAATCTAGATTCAGTAGAGCTTTTTCTTAATAAAAGTCTTTGCGTTCCCCAATCAGTTAATCCCGGTATTGGAAGGATTATGCAAAGAAGTAAGGCAATTTCCGGACTAAAATCAATTTGATAGATTTTAGATATTAAGTACGTAGTAAAAAGAGCTATTAATCCCCCAAGTATTACTCCTGAACATCTTGAGCAAAAATAGATTTTGGTTCTTCCAAATTTAAGATAAAATGTATGATCGCTCGCAGAGAGAGGATGATGAGTTAAGAACATATAATATAATTGTTTTTCTTCTTTTGCAAGCACTTTATCATATAGAAATAATAGTATTGGAACAATAAATAAAACTGAGATAAGTACTGCGAGTAAGAATTTGATGCCATAATTAATAAAAATAATATCAAGTGTAAATTGGCCAGGATAAAAGACAATTTGAAAAGAAATTATGAGACTAAAAATAATGAAAGAAGTAATAATTAATGCTATGAAGGTATAAAGCACATTAATTCGTTTATGATATTTTAAAGGCTGGTATTTATAGATACCAACCAAGAATCCATAAATTGCTATAATAAAACACCATTCAATATAAATCGTTCCATAAAATGCTAACTGAAAGATAAATTCCCCCAAAAAACCAGTGATTAAACCATTTATAGGGCCTGCGAGAACAGATAGAAATGTAAAAAGCAAAAGTGTTATTCCAAACTGAATTGAAAGCTCTTGATTATTTATAAAAATGGTAGAGATTGAGCCAAAAGGTTCAGAAATATATACATATGATATTGTAATGAACGCAATAATGAATATATTTAAAAATATACGTCTTAAAATATCATATTGCTCTTCATTATGAGCAGATTCAGTCACGATATCTTCTCAATTCTTTTTTATTTATGCTATTTATAATTAGTTTGATGTAATATTAATTAAAAATCGTATCAAGTTCTTCGATTAAGTTCTCTTTCGTCATTTCAAAACCCATACGTAGTACTTTTAAAATTATGTTTTTTCCGAAAGGAACTTTTAAAATTGAATCATCTTGTTCTACAATAGAAATTCCTTCGTCATTATAATCAAGTTGACGCTTTAATGCTTGATATGCTTTTTCTTTTATTTTAAATGTCGCTCTGGATAATTCATTGTAATTCTTAACATCATCTTTAACATTAAAAAAAAGGATAGCTTCTTCTAATTGTGTAATGAAGCACTTTTTAGTAACTTCTTTTAACTTTTTATAGTTACGGTGAGTGTCTTTACACTGGATGAATGTCTGGTCGTTTTTTAGATAAATAGGAAAGTTATTATTAACAACTCTTTCAAATTTTTCTTTTGAAATATCTCCATTTTGTATTAATTGTTTAGCGGAATCAAGTGTAACTCGAATTTGCTCTAGTGTACCTACTTTTGCTTCTTTGTCACTCCAGTATTTATAAAATGATTTGATTATAGGTTTAACAACAAAATTTAGAGTACCCACATCTAATTCAGAATCTATAAGGTCTCGTCCGTAGTTAAGACTGGTCTCCATTTGGTCAACCATTCTTTTCTCTAAGATCTGGTAATTTCGGTCTAAGTAGTCCATTATTCAACTCCGATCTATTTAATACTAGTAATTTTTGCAAGTTTGATTATTTATTTAAAGTTATTATCCGAATTTATTTGTTAAAATCTATAATGAAATTAATATTTTGACTATTTATTATCGTATGTTTCATTGAGTGATGTAATAAACTCTTTTTTAGTTAACTTAAAGCCTTGTCTAAGCGCTCTAACTATTATTTTTCTCCCAATTGGGATTTTAAGCATTGATGAGTCTTCTTCAACTATTTTAATACCCATATCTGTAAATTCTAATTGTTTCCTTAAATTTTGCTCAGCTATATCTTTTGAAGGAAATGCTATTAAACATAAGTCTCCATAATCATTCACTTCATCCTTTACCTCTAAAAATCTTACAACTTCTCTTAAATAATTTCTAAATGTTTCTTTTGCTACCTGCTTTAATCTTTCATAATTTTTATGTGATTTCGAGCATTGGGAATCCGTTTGATCATTTGCCAAATAGATAGGAAAATTCTCCTCTATAATTTTATTAAAACTCTCTTGAGTTTTCCCATTTAGTAATAATTGTTTACCAGAATCCAATGTAATTTTAATTTGTTTTAAAGTACCAGATCTTGCCTCGCTTTTTGCCCAATAATCATAGAAAGTTTTGACGATTGGTTTGACAATGAAGTTTAATAAACCTGTATCTAATTCAGTATCGATTAATTTTCTTCCTAATTCTAAAGATTTTTGCATTTGCTCAATCATTCGTTCCTTTATAATCAAGTAATTTCTCTCTAAGTAATCCAATATTAAATCTCCGTATATATTTTAAAACAAAAATATAAATTCTCAAATAATTATTATAAAAAGACTTCTATTCTTTTAAAATGATTTCATAATCATTATACTATTAATTTTATGTGTTCAAAAATCTTTATAATCGAAATAAAATTAATCAATCAATAGAAATTGAAAAAAAAAGTTTGAATTTTCTATAAAATGTCAATTTTTTATTTTCGAACTTTGTTGCTTGGTTCAGACCCTGATACTATTCATTTTTATATATCAAGAGCTTTTGGTGAACCTGGCGAAGATAAGGAGACTTATGTCTCATGGTATAAAGAATTAAACGTCTTAGATAATAAATGTGATTTAGAAATTGATGCTCTTACAAGTTTTTCTGCTAATTTAGATGAAATAATTCCAACGGTAGATGGAATTGTTTATTTTTTAAATCCTACAATTCAGGAAGAGTCAGAACTTTTTGAAATGATACTTCCGGATATTTTTTCCGTAAAACGGGATATCCCTACGATTATTATGTTTTATGATCAAAATGGAATTCTTCCTATCTCTATTAATGATTTATTAACACATATATGGGTTAATTTTCCTAGCCTTGAAGCATTTGTGAATCTTCCTCCTAACGATTTTCATCAAACTCTCCAATCTTTATGCTTAGCTATGATTAATGGAGATACGCCATTAAATATAGAAAATGCATGGATGCGATTTCCAATATTTATACAAATGGCAAATATCTATTTTAATAACAAAAATTACTTTTATGCCGCTCAAGCTATCAGAAAAGCAGCTCAAATTGCAGAGATCTATAATAAAGAAGAATTTTTTATAATCAGTGAACAAGCAGCATACCTTTTTTCCAAAATGAATTTATATTTAGAAGCAAGTAAAATTTTAGAAAAAGTAGATAAACGGAAATCAAGAAATTTCAAGAAGTTATATGCTGAAGCTATAGTAAGAGAGGGCAATCATTTTTTCAAAAGGAATGAATATGAAAAAGCAGCTAGAAGCTATGAAAGAGCAGCTCAATGGTCAAGTATAGAATTATTAGATAAAAAACTTATTAATGAAGCATTTAGATTAGCTATAAATTCGTGGATTTCTGCATGTAGTGTTGAGGATGCTTTTAGAATTTTTCTAAGTTTACCTCATAAAGAGGTTATCACCATTTTAAAAGAAATTTCGGATAAAATTTGTGCTGCAGCTGATTATTTGGCAAGTATTAATAATTTTGAATTAGCAAGAGAACAGCTATATAGCGCAGTTAACAGATATCAATTGGAGGATCTTTTTGATGAATTAAAAAACTTGACTACCAAACTTTCCGAAGTTCTAATTGAACTTTTTAAGCATCAAGTAAAAGAACAAAAAAAACATGCTGCTAGAAATACTTATGATGAGATTGAAAACATGTGGATCTCTTATAAGGTAAAAAAAGTAGATTTAAATTTGACTCTAGAAGAGTTGATTAATCAATTTTTTGAAGTTAATAATTTTGGAATGGCTACAATATTAATAGATAAATTAAGTTCAAGAAAATCCAAACAACAATTAGCAAAAGTTAGAGATGAGCTCGAAGATAAATATAGAGCTTTGAAAAAGAAAGAAGTAGAAGACAATATCAATAAAGGAGTTCAAGTTATAAGAGATTTTGGCGAAGTTGAACGAGAAATACTTATAGAGATGAATTCTCAAAAAATAACTGAAGTAAATGAATTTATTAAACATAATAGTTATTTAACAGCAGCAAATCTGCTGAAAAAACAAGCAGAATATCTTAAAAGTATTGGAAAAGATGAAATAAGGGATCAAATTCTAACAAAATCTTTAGACATCTTGTTAGATGGTTTAGAATTTGAAAATTTCTTCATAACTTGTAATACACTCTCAGGTGAAATGAAAACCAAATATTTAACTAGAATTTTTCCAAAATATATTCAAAAATTAAATGAACTTAAGGATTCTGAGGATTATCTAAGAAAAGAAAGAATTTTTGAGAATTCAATCAGAATTTACCGAGATCAAATGCTTTATGACCATTCAAAAGAAATAAGCTTACTTTTCATAAAACTTGTTAAAACTGAAGCCTTAAGGATATTGGAGAGCGAAGATAATCTCTCTGCTGTCAATAAAGCTGAAGTTTTAATCAAAAAAGCTCTAAATATAACTTCAGCATATCTGGAAAAAGAGGAAAATATTAAAATTACTTTTAACAAAATCTATAAAAAAATTACTGAAATTTATATTGAATTAGATAACTTGCATTTAGCACACGTTTATAATGATAAAATTGAAAAACCAACTTACAAAATAGAACTCAATAAGAAAATAGAGAAACTTGAAGCTAAGAAAAGTGAAATTAGATCTAAAAAAGCTAAGGAAACACGTAAAGGAGAAGAATTAAAGGAAAAAGATTCAATTATCGAAAAAAGAGCGCAAGAAGCGAGATTAGATAAAGAAAATGATATGAAAGAACGAAAAGGATTAATAAGAGGATATTTCAAAGATGGTTTGAGTTATTTAAAATCCCAACAGTATGATGAGGCGCTTGAGATCTACAAAAATACAATGAATCGATTAAATTTGACTAAAAAATATAAATTAGCAGGAGTTTCTTTAGCCATAGCAAGTTTAATACTTATGAAACAAAATAAATTTGAACAAGCGAGGAATTTATTAAATGAGACAAAAAAGAAATTATCTGGTTTAGCTAAATTATTTTCTGAAACATTTGCGGTTACATTGATCGAATATGTTATTGATTTGAAGAGTTTTCAAGATGAAGAAAAATTGAAAGAATCACTGCACTTTTTTGAAATACTCCCATTATTTGAAGAGGAATTATTTTTATTATATGATCTAATAGGCGAAGAATATCAAAAGGAAGAAAAGCGTGAAAAAACTATTGAGACGTTCGCAAAACAAAAAGAAATTGAAAGGATTGTTAAAAAGCTAGCAGGATCTATTGAAAAAAAAACACATCACATAAAACAACGAGAGGCAATCAAAAGCCAATATTGGAGACTTATATTAGATGATATCTTTAATGGAAAAATGATAAATGCATCAATAGGTTATTTTGACATAATACCAAAACTAATCAAAGAAGGTTATATTAAACTAGCTGCAGTTAGTTTGATCTTAGGTTCGATAATCCTTATTAATGAAAAAACAGTTAAAATTTCTGAAGAAACATTCCAGAAACATGTAGATGAAAATAAATCTGATTTAAAGCCTCTTCCAGAAATCGAGATTATGAAGTATTTTTTCCCTGCAATAAGAAATGATGAAAAATCGGTTATTAAACTAATCATTGATTCATTTATCGAGAAATTGGTTTTGTTCGAACCTGAAATTCAGATATTAAGAAATATTGCTGGAGAAGAAATTTCGGAAGAAGAAGAAATTGAAGAAATGTCAAGAAAAGAATATGGAAAATTATCAAAAATACGAATAGATTTTGAGCAAAGATATGGCAAACTACATTCTAAACAAGGAGATGCTAGAAGAGATAAAGAAAATTCATTAAAGAAAAGAAAACCAATGAGAAAGAGGTATTATTTATTGATATTAGAGTTGTTGGAAACAAAAAAATTTAAGGAGGGTGCAGAAAAATACTTAGAATTAGCATATAGTTTCTCTAAAAGGAAAGATCTCGAGAGTAGTTCATTAATGGTGATTTTTTATGGATTAGCTCTTTTAAAGGCAGAAGAACCCTTAAAATCAATTAAAAAGAATATTAATATTTATTTAAATAGCTTAGGAGTTAACAAAAAATTGGTCGAAGAAACATTTTATATTATGCTAATTATGTTTCTGATTGATGTAAAACTATATAATTTTGACAAATTTTTGCCTAAAATTAAAGAAATATTGGAGATACTGCCTATGTTCGAAGAAGAGAAGGTTTTAATTGAAGAATAAAAAGATTTTTTAATCGGCCATATTAGCATAATTTTGTAAATCCTTGACACGCATTCTCAGAGTAACTTCAGTAACCCTAGCTAATTTTGAAATTTCTTTTTGAGTTCGGTTCTCATTACAAATTTTCGAACCAATATAAATAGCTGCTGCTGCTATCCCTTTAGGATCCTTTCCCGCCGAATTAAATCCACTTTCCCTAGCTTTTTCAATAATTTTAACAGCTATATTTCGACATTTCATAGATAGCTTTAATTCTTCATTAAATTTATCTACATAACGCTCACTAGAAAAGTGAGTCACTTTCAAACCTAATTTCGGCAATACTTCCATCAAAATTAAACGATAACTTTTGATCACTTTTTTTTTAGGAATTTGTGCAACTTTTGTAATCTCTTCGGCAGTTCTGGGTATTCCATGGACTCGTAAAGCCGCAAAAATCGAAGCTGATAATAGGGTATCAATACTACGACCCATTGTTAATTTCTTTTTTACTGTTTGAGTATAAATCCGAAGTGCATCCTCTGCAACCGCATCAGGAATTCCTAATCTCTTTTGTAAACGCTGTAAATTTGGTAAAGCAATCCATAAATTTCTTTCATAGCTAGTTGTTAGTGATCTATGTATTTTAGCTAATCTATTGAACTTTGACTTATATTTTGGACTTAATAACGTACCTCTGGCATCTCTAGAACCTCTAATAATGGTTCTTGGGCCAATAGGACTGTATACTCTCTCGTTACTTTTTCTTTTTTGGATTTCTTCTTGAGTAAAAGCTCTCCGAGGACTATCATCAAGAATACGAGAATATACAAATCCGCAATTTAAACACACATACCAGCCATCCTCTTCCGAAATTTTTGGGCTGTCACAGCAAGGGGGTCCTTCTTCGGTGCCATCTTCAAAAAAATCATCATCTTCAAAATGTGCTGGCATAGTTTTTAAAATGCAAAAGGACGGTAATTGAATTTTTAATTTTTTTCCTTAGAAATACATAAATTAAAAAATATATAAGTGTAATCTATTTCAAATTAACTTGTGAAAATTTATATCTTTATCTTTTTAACTAGTATAGTAATAAATAATAATAAAAATTAAATCAACCTATTAATAATAAAGAAAAATCGTTATTTGTAATGTCTACTGAAGTCTCTAGCTTGATAAAAGTCATCTCTAAATTTTTAGACCCGAAATCTGCTAAAGTTAGTAAATTAAAAGAAATTGATGACATTTTAAAATTACATATTGATTCTTATAAATTTATTGATAAAGAAGAATTCACAATCATTAAGCAATTATTGGACATCACGACCATTGGAGATGCCTCAAAGTTAAATAAAGATGACCCGTTTGGGAGTCTTATTGAAATTGAAGAAACGGATGATTCTATAGAATTAGCAATAGACTTGCAGAAAAAAATTGAGGAATTAAAAGAAAAATACCCTTTTCTTGAAACTAAATTAAAGAAAACAGGCACAATTAGTTCACTTATTGCGAGTATTAAAGAGGAAAAAGAAGGAATAGAGATTAAAGGTCAAAAAGTTCTTGTATGTGGTTTAGACGCAGCTGGGAAAACATCATTGTTATCCAAATTTGGAGGACGTTTAGGAATAAGTGATATGATCGCAACACATCCAACAAAAGGAGTGGTACGAATGAAATTTGGCACTAGCAATTTGAATCTATTTATATGGGATTTGGGTGGTCAAGAGGAATATAGAGAAAGATATTTAAATAATCCAGAGCAATATTTTGTCCAATTGGATTTATTAATGTTTGTAATTGATGTACAGGATCCTGATAGATTTGAAGAATCTCTTCAATATTTTGATAAGATAATAGATTCAATAATCTTGTTAGAGGAAACTCCCTATATATTAATATTCATTCATAAGTATGATCCTGATCTGAAAAATGACCCAAAAATACTCTTAAATGTTGAACTTTTAAAGGATAACTTAAATGAACTTTTAAAAAGTAAAACGAGCGAATTTGAGCTTGAGATCTATTTAACATCAATATATTCTCTTATTTCTCGTGAACCTCAGTTTGCTAAATATATAAAGAATTTGATGAGTGCAAGTTCTTCTCTAACTGATCCGACAGTACGAAAAGTGGAGGGTCTTGGAAAGACTTTAGAAGAAACTTTGAATGCTGTAATTCGTTTATCAGAAAGTATTTCTATGCAACTCAGCGATCTTGATAATCGACTTCGAGCAATAGAGTCAGGAGCGTTTCAAGTTGCTCAAAGTGGTATTCCAATTGAAATTGCTAATCCCAATCAGCCAACCGCAAGGCGTCAAGAAAATGTACGTTTAAATGTCCTTAATGAGTTAAAAGATTTATTTAGCAAGAGGAAAAGTCTAGACCTTTAAATCTTTAGCCTATTCTTTTTTAAAAGATTTCATAATCTTCTTATAGAATGTTAACAAAAAAATAGCAAAAAATATACTAATCGAGAGTAATAGATACCCTATATTACTAATCAACATTGTATTAATTTCTTGATATTGAATTTCATATGCTACAAACTGTTCTAAGTAGGTTAGCATTTTATATATTAGTGGACCGGTTAAATAGAGCGTTATTAAAAATCCTATTATACCAAAAATGCAACCAAATATGACATCTGTAGGGTAATGCACACCAAGCTGAATTCTTGAAAATGAAACCATAATCACAAGTAAAAATAGTAAAATACAAATAATTGGTGATTTCGTAAAAAACAAACCAAATAATAAACCTTGTGCCATAACATTATACGAATGCCACGACGGAAAACTTCTCGAAGTAGGTTTTCGTTCAAAAACAATTATTTCACCTTCTTCAAATCTTTCAAATGGCCTTTTTCTTTTTACTGTTTGTTTTATCACTAATATTAGAATTAATCCAGTAAGAAATGTAGCGGAGATATAGGCTAATAAAAAAGGATCATACCAAATAAATAAATAAAAAGCAATTAAGAAAAGCCATAAAGTTTCTCTTCCAAAAAAAGAAATAAATCTTAAAATGATTGTGAATGGTTTACCCCCTAAACCATTGTATTTCATAATAATTCTTTGGTCCCATTGGTCAATTCTATTTGAAAATTCTTTGAAATCCATAATAGTTTGTATGTCTTGGTTTTTTAATGTGGATTTAATAACTTATAAGCTTCAATCACTTTAGGGATTTGATCTTTAAAATAGTCTAATGAATGTGAATCAGATCCAACAAAAAATTCTACTCCTTCTTTCCTTAACTGCTTCATAACACTCATGGATGGAAATGATCTATTTATTGGAAATCGCAATCCAGATAAATTTAATTCTACTTTTATTTTGTTTTTTATACATAGGCGACCTAAATCTATTACTCGATTATCAGATACATCACAATCATCTGTAGGTATGCAATCATTATTATTAATATAACGAAAGATAGTATCAATATGACAGATATTTTTAAAAATTTGCGAGTTAATCATTTTTGTACTTAATTCAAAATAATTATCTATAATCTGTTTCATTGGAATTTTTTCTAACAATTTTGTTAACCCCTCTCTTGTTGTAATGGGATATCCAATTATCCATTCGTGAATAGATCCTCCAATAAAATCAAATTCTTTCCCATAATCATCCATAAATTCAATTAATTGAATCTCTTTACTCTCATAATATTCAATTTCTAAGCCACTGAGTATGAAATCATATGTTTCTTTATATATATCGATCTCTTCAAGATAATCATTAACTCTTCCATTATAAAAGGGATTAGTCTTGTCATTTTCCACATAATAAAGTTCATAATGGTCAAGAAAACAGACATTAATTTGGTGTTCTTCAGCAACTTTTATATAATCTTCAAAAGTAGGACCGTCTTGTGCCACATCTCCGCTCCAATTTCTAGTATGAACATGAAAATCTGTAAATTTAAACTTCATAAAATAACAAGATTGATAATTAAAGAAGAAAAATAAAAATTTGGATTAATCAACTAATTGAATCTTCTTTATCAAAAAAAACTCTGTAAAACAGTTCTTTTTCACCTATATCTGGCGGAGTTATCTTAGTATAGCCTCCCTTATGAATAACACGAATTGTTTCTTTATTTTGAATGTGTATATTTCCATAGAATCCCTTTATACCTTTTTCCTTAGCAACAATAATTATATGTTGATATAGAAATGTACCAATACCCTTTCCTCGATAATCTTCCCTAACTAAAAAGCTATATTCCGCCATATTCATTTGAGGGTTTAAATAATATGTAGCACTTCCTATCATTTCTTCTTTTCCAATTTCCCCAATAAATGCTCCTAGTGAAAAAACATTATGATAATCAATATTAACTTCACTCTGAGTTTTTGAATGTGTGAATTCTTTTCTAAGCTCAAAAAATCGTAAATATCTATCTCTTTCATTTAATGAATAATACAATTCTTTAAGGACTTGTTCATCTGTAGTTTTAACAGGTCGAATATTAATTTTTTCTCTATCTCTTGTTGTATAAATGGTTTCGTATTCTGAAGGATATAAACAAATTCGACCATCATCATCACAAGGAAGCATCTGATCAGAAAATATATAATTCAATTTTTTAGCTTCGTCTAATAATGATTGTCGGAATTTTGGGTGAGCTATACAAATCAACTCAAGCACTCTTTCACGAATAGTTTTACCATGAAGGTATGCCACACCCCATTCAGTCACAATATAATGAACATCACCACGAGATAACAATATTCCTGCTCCTTCATCTAGATGAGGCACAATTCGTGATTTTTCACCATCTCTAGATGTTGAAGGTATTATTATAATGGGTTTTCCTCCTTTAGAAAATGCTGCACCCCTCATAAAATCAATAGTTTCACCTAATCCCGAATAAAAACTGTAACCCTCAGTAGCAGCATTTACTTGTCCAGTCAAATCAATTTGTCTAGCAGAATTGACAGAGACCATTTTTTTATTCATTCCAATGTATCTAGGATTACATACATAATCAGATGGAAAAAATTCTATATAGGGATTATTGTCTACAAAATCATATAATTTTTTTGTTCCTAAAGCAAAACTAGTAAGAATTTTTTCAGGATGGAAATTCTTTTTTCTACAAGTCAATACTCCGTTTTCAATGAGTGGTATTACATTGTCTGTAATATAATGAGAATGCATTCCAAGATCTCTTTTATCCTTTAGAAATTTTAAGCTTGCATTTGGTAAGTCACCAAAACCTATATGAATCGTAGATTTATTTTCTATTATGTTTGCAAGATTTTTTCCGATTCTTTCAGCTATTTCATCAGGCTCATCAAAAATAAATTCTAATAACGGTGTGTCATTAAAGACAAAAAAATCAATTTCTTTCATATGTATGAAACTATTTCCTAAAGTTCGCGGCATTTGTGGGTTAATTTCAACAATAGTGATATAGGATGATTGAGCTATTGGCTTCGCAATATCTACATTAATCCCTAAAGAGCAAAAACCATAGGGATCTGGGGGAGAAACTTGTATAAGGGCAACATCGATATGTTTCTTACCAGTTAGAAATAAAGATGGAATTTCACTAGTAAAAATAGGTGTATAGTCTGCTTGACCTTTGTTAATTTCCTCTCTAAGAGTTTTTCCAATAAAAAATGCATTATGTCTAAAGAGATCCTCTGCCTTATCCTTAAAATATTTTTCTGGACCTATAGTTAAGAAGTGAAGTATTTCAGTATCAATTAATTTCTCTGAGTGTTTAATCAATTCTGATGTTAGTAACTGTGGCTCTGAACATCCAGAATCAATAAAAACTCTATTTCCAGGAATTATTTTTTTAATTGCTTCCTCTGCTGTTATTTCCTTATCTTTCCATTTTTCTCTCCAGTCTTCTTTCATAATATTAGATTTCACCTTTTATTCTAGTTTAATTTAATTCTTTAAAATATAAATATAATCTCCAGTCTCTTTATTAATTGTATTATCATCAATATAATGTTTTTGAAATTATAAATAAAATGTTTAAATTCAATTCTATATATCTCTCAATTGATTCAAATCTGTCCATTTAAATCTAAAAGGTTTAAATGTGATGTGTATAAAAAAAAATCTTTAAAATGGTTAAAGAATTTATTAAAATTAGAATTCTAAATAATATAAATTGACTGAAAATTTGTTTAAGTGAAGAATTATGTCAGAAGAAGATAAGAAAATGGAAAGTATTCTAACAGAGACTCGTAAATTCGACCCAGTTAAACTAAACGAGAAGTTTGCGAAAACTGGCATGTCTTTTGAAGAATATAAGAATCTATATAAGCAATCAATAGAAGATATGGAAGGTTTCTGGGGAGAACAAGCTAAATCTCTTGATTGGTTCAAACCCTATGAAAAAGTTTGGGAAAAAACCGATCTATTTCCTGGTAAGTGGTTTATTGGCGGTAAACTTAACGTTGCTTACAATTGCCTTGATAGGCATGTAAAAAATGGAAAAGGTGATCAAGCAGCTCTTATTTGGGAAGCTGATGAGCCCGGACAGATTAAATCTTATACTTATAAAGAATTACTTGCTGAAGTAAGTAAAACTGCAAATGCTATGAAAAAAGTTGGATTAAAAAAAGGCGATAGAGTCACAATTTGGCTTCCTATGATTCCTGAATTGGCAATTATTATGTTAGCATGCGCTCGAATTGGCGTTATTCATTCAATTGTTTTTGGTGGCTTTTCTAAAGAAGCAGTAAAAGATAGAATTGAGGATTCTGATTCTCGATTACTCTTCACAAGTGATGAAACAGCACGTGCGGGTAAATTTTACCCCAAAATAGCTGATGTAGTCCAGATCATTAATGATGTACCAACGATTGAGCATGTCATTGTTGTAAAGCGAACTGGAAGAGACGTACCTCATACTGAAAAAGATATCTGGTATCACGACTTCATTGAAGGAATGAGTGAGGAATGTGAGCCTGAAATGATGGACTCTGAAGATACACTATTCATTCTTTATACAAGTGGAACTACTGGAAAACCCAAGGGCGTTAATCATACTACAGCAGGCTATATATTATTTACATCTATTACCCATAAAATCGTATTTAATTACCATGAAGGTGATATCTGGTATTGTACTGCAGATATTGGTTGGATTACAGGTCATTCTTATATTGTATATGGACCTTTAGCTAATGGTGCTACTTCATTAATGTTTGAGGGAGTTCCAACTTATCCTGATGTTGATCGTTTCTGGGATATTGTAGAACGTCATAAAGTGACTCATTTCTATACAGCTCCTACTGCAATTCGTGCTATAATGAGATATGGTGATGATCATGTTAACAAGCATGATCTTAGTTCATTAAAAGTCCTAGGTACTGTTGGAGAACCTATAAATCCCGAAGCATGGACATGGTATCATAGAGTTGTTGGAAAAGAGAAATGTCCTATAGTTGATACTTACTGGCAAACTGAAACCGGGGGGTTTATTATGACCCCAATCGCTACAGCAACACCCACAAAACCTGGGTCTTGTTGTCTACCATTTTTAGGTATTAAACCAATCATTTTCGATTTAGAAGGGGATGAAATTACAGAACCAAACGAAGGTGGATACTTTGCAATTGCTCAAAGTTGGCCGGGTATGTTACGTGATGTTTGGGGTGATACTGAGAGATTTAAATCAACTTATCTCGAAAAATATCCAGGATATTATTATACTGGTGATGGAGCACGACGAGATGAAGATGGTTATTATTGGATTTTAGGTAGACTTGATGATGTTATTAAAGTATCTGGACATAGAATAGGAACCATGGAAGTAGAATCTGCTCTTGTAAGTCATCCAAAAGTAGCTGAAGCAGCAATTGCCCCATTTCCCCATAAAATTAAAGGGCAGGCAATATGGGCGTATGTTACTTTAATGCAAGGAGTTGAAAAATCTGCTAAATTATCCAAAGAAATTAGAATGCATGTTAGACAAGAAATTGGGCCTGTATTTCAACCAGACGTTATTCAATTTGCTGATGCCTTGCCTAAGACGAGAAGTGGTAAGATAATGAGAAGAATATTAAAAGCTATTGCCGCTGGCACGAATATTGGAAATGTTACAACATTAGCTGATCCCTCTGTAGTAGATGCTTTACTTGAAGAACGTAAAAAGATGGATGTTGAAATAGGTTAAATTATATTTTTATTTTATATTTTTTTTTAATTTTTAAAAAATCCAATTTTTCCTCAACCTTTTGCAAAAGTACCTATTATGTATAGTAAATCTAATTCCTTATTAATATCTTTTCCCAATATCATCTTTACACTGGCTCTATTTTCTAGTTCAGTTAAATTGAACAATTCAAAAATCCTTTTTGGGAAGTATTGATGTTTAGCAATAATCATATGATCAGCTTCTAATGCAATACTCTTATTAATTATCTGTGATGCTGCATCTAAATTCGTGGCAATTAATGGGCCTAACCGCTTATTCGCCACTAATCCATATCCTTCATTTTCAATAATTAAAATCCTAGCACCCAATTTAATTCTCATGGTTAAATAATTAGTTCTATTAAATCCCATTGCTTTCTTATCTAGAGCTAACACCCAGTCCGGAACTGTATTTAAAACCTTTACCTCTTTATTTGCAATTCCTAATTTTGGAGGTTGTATTGGTAAATGATACATCACCCCATAAAATCTTCTTTTAAAACCAAATTTTTTATAGATGGGTTCTCCTAATTTGGAAGCATAAAGTATCATTGTCTCGCAATTCATTTTATTTGCAATTCCTACTAAATTTCTAAAAATTTCTGTGCCTACTCCTCTTCCTCTGTATTCTTTCAACACAACCATATATCCAAAACTACTAACTTTTTCAAATATAAAAACCCCACCCACACCAATAATCTTTCCTTTCTCTTCAGAAATAAGGAATTTTCCAATTTTCCATTTTATTAAAGCCTTCCATATTTTTTCTTCTTCTTGAATACTCGCTGGAGGAGCTCTACCAAAAGCAGAATAGAGTACATTTATACATTTGGAAATTTCTTCGTCTGCTGGTTCTCTAATAGTATATTTAAACATAAAATTTATTTTAAAGCGTTTTTCTTAAAAGAATAAAAATAAATAAATCAATTTATTTTTAATACTTCAAAGAATTATTTGTTTTCTGTACTTTATATTTATTTTAAGTATTTTGAGGTTTTACAATTGAGTTTTGACAATGATCAGTTAGTTGAAAAGATAAAGTCGATGGATAAAGATGAAGCTGTTGAAATTCTTCTTTCAATATTATCAACATCTAAAAATATGGAAAGTAAAATAAAAGCGGTTGAACTATTAATTCAATTCGACGATAGTAATAATACACACTTTCAAACTATAAAAGATACTTTTTTAAATGATCGGCATCCACAATTGAGACTTCAGTTAATAAAATTAATAGGGACATATTATAAAGAGAAGGGAATTGATTTCTTAAAAGAACAATATAAAAATTGTAGCGATGGAACGGTCAGGAAGAATCTTATTGATATAGTAGGAAAAGTGGATTTAAATGCCTCATTATCTTTTCTTGTTGAGGCTTTAAATGATGCTAATATGGAAGCAAAAAAAATCGCTATAACTAACTTAGGAAAAATTAGCGCTAGTGAAGCGTTAATCCCTCTAATCAACATGCTGCATTTTAGAAATACTGAGATTTATGATTCTTTGATTAATGCTATTGTAAAAATTGGAAAAAAAGGAAATTTAGAAATTATTTATGATTATATTGATACAGAGGACCCTCACATCAAAAGAGAAATTCCCATAATACTTGGTAAGATAGGAAGTAAAGAGAGCGCAGCTGTTTTAATCGATTTTTTGAAAGATGATAATCCAATTATAAGAAAAAATTCAATAAAGGCATTAGATGGAATAATTGAATTAAGGAATGTAAAGCATGTTATTGATCTTTTAACAGATCAAGATATTGAGGTAAGGAAAGAAGTTATTCGAGTCTTAGGTAATGTTAGAAGTAAGAGGGCAATCAATCCATTAATTGAATCACTAAAAGAAAATGATGCAAAAATCAGGAATCTTGCTAAAAATGCTCTTTATAAAATTCTTGAGAAAACTAAATCATATGAACCACTTTTTGAGGTTGTAAAAGGAAGAAATATTAATGCAAGAAGAGAAGCAGTAAAACTATTAGGAATGTTAAAAGATGTTGCTGCTATTAATTTATTGATATCTCTTTTTAATAGTAAAGTAGCAAGTTTACGAGGTTCTGCTTATCGATCTCTCTTAAGAATTTTAGATAATAAAATCGATAATAAGATTATTAGCGCACTATCGGATAAATCTTGGCAAATAAGAATGTTTTGTGCTAAAATTATAGGTGAAATTGCTGATCCGAGTACTATCGATCATTTATTTAATTTATTCGAAGATGAAAATGGAAGTGTAAGGAAAGTAGCTGTGGATGCATTAGTCAAATTTGATAATAAAAAAGTAATAGACTTTGCAATTGAATCGTTGAAGAGTTCAAATTGGAAGACACGTAGAGCTGCAGTCAACTTATTGTTAAGAACTGGAAGTAAGGAATCATTCAATTCTCTAATTTCTTGTTTAAATGATGAAGATGTATATATAAAAAGTTGGGCTGCTATGGCATTAGGAAAACTTAAAGATATAGATTCTATTGAACCTTTTATTCAATTATTAAAAGAAAATGACGATAAAATACGAATATCAGCGATTAAAGCATTAGGTGAAATTGGAAATAAAGACGCAATTAAACCTTTAATTGAAGTATTAGGAGATGATAATTGGGACGTACGAAAAGAAATAGAGAACACTCTTAATCAGATTGATCCAGATTGGATGAGCTACTTATAAAAATTGATTATTATAACCAAAATTAACCTTTAAAAAATACTAAATTTAAAATTAATACATTTTAATAATTTTTTGAATTATTCCCTCTAATTTGCTTAAAATATAAGAAACTTTAGATTCCCTATTAATAATTAATATTAAAAATGTATTATTATCACATTCAAAAATTAGTATTGTTTTATCTTCTAATTCTGCAATGACTTTAATAATTTCTTGATTACCTATTGCTTCTCCAATTCCTACGGCGCTTTCCAAAACGGAAGCACACATAGATACAAATTCTTTACTTTTAAAATCATTTCCTAAATTTTCTATTATAAGACCTCCGTCTCTATATGCAAAAATAGCCCCATCTAAGTTTCCCTTATTTTTTAGTTCATTAAGGAGTAGAGACAACTCACCGAAATGCTGCAAATTAGAATGATTCATACTATTCATTAAATAAGATACTTCAGTTTCTATAAATATGGACAATTAAATAAAACTATTTAATCATTATATTATATATGGAAATCGCAAATTCAGAAACAAATATAATTGAATTAATACGAAATTCAAATAAGCCATTTATTGAAAATGAATTGCGTCTATTTCTAACAATTCCAAGTAATACTCTTAATCATGAAGGAATAGCAAAAGCCAAAAATTATCTTATCTCTTACATCTCTGAAATTTCTGAAGAAATAAATGAATATAAAGGAGTAATAAATCCATTAATCCTTGCTAAAGTAGAGGGAAAAATAAAGGAATCACTCTTGATATACATGATGTATGATACTCAACCTGTTAATAAAGAAAAAGAATGGATAAGTAACCCATTTGGAGCAGAAATTAAGATTCTACCTTCACCTCTTAATAAATTAGGCAATTGCATTATAGCAAGGGGTGCTTATAATTCAAAAACTCCATTATTATGTTTTTTAAATATTATAAAAATCTTGAAAAAAAACGATTGCCTTCCAATTTCTTTATTACTTTTATTTGATGGTGAAGAGGAAAAGGGGTCACCTTCTCTTCTAAGATTTCTTGAAAATAACACTCATAGAAAAATGTTCGAAAATTGCATAGATGCTTATTATCCCTCAACAAAACAAGATCTTAACCGAAAATCCGTTTTAAAATTAGGATATAAAGGTATTCTATCGTTAACAATTAGAATTTCATCAAGAAATAAAGAACCACATTCAGCTTTTGGTGGTATGATTCCTAATCCTGCAACTGATTTGGTCTCTTTACTTAATACAATTTATACCAATAATGAATTTCAAATCGATAGCTTGAAAAACCCATATGACCTTACTGATGATGAGCAATCTCTCATTGATATGCTTATTAAAGAACTTGATTTAGAAAAAATTAAGGAGAAAGCGGGAATACAACAAACAATTGAAGATAATCCTCAAAAAGCCTTTATAAATTATTTATTTAATCCTACTTTCAATATTTCTACTCTAAGGTCAGGATTTTTAGAGGAAGGGACAAAAAATTATGTACCTAATGAAGCTATATGCAATATAGATATTAGATTCGCTCGTGATGTTACAATTGAAGAAATTTTTAAAGAAATTAAAGAAAAAGTAGATTTTTTCTCCAAAAGCACTAAATCTCAAGTTGAGATAGCTAAAAATATAGGTTATGAAAGCTCACGGGTCAAAAAAGATTCAACTCTTGTTAAGAGTCTAATTAATAGTACTGAAAGTCTAGGCTTTACAACTGAACTTTGGCCTTTAAGTGCAGCCGCAGCCCCATTAAGTAAAATTCAAAAAGTATTAGGATTAAATTTCATTACTGGAGGTTTGGGTATTGGGGGATTTGCTCATTCTGCAAATGAATTCATTCAGTATGATTCAATAATTAATACTAGACTAGCTGATTATCATTTCCTAAAGAATTATTCAAAAATGGTAAAAGAAAACTTGTAATTTAATCAAATATTCCTCTTAATCCCCTTTTTTTTGCCTTTATTGCATTCTCAGGACATAATTCCATACAACATAAACAAGAAATACATTTTTTCCTTGAGAACATTGGATAATTCCCTTCTTCAAATTTTATTGCTTCTGCAGGACAAATTTCAGCGCATTGACCACATTGTGCGCATTTTTCCTTTATTAAATCTGGAATTTTTTTCATTATTTTATAAGCAAGATGTCCAGTAATATAACTAATAAAACTTGTCATATTACTTCCAGGGACATTAAATTTAGGGGTTTGATTTTTAGCTTCATCTAAAGACATTCCAACAATCTCAATTTTGTCTAAATCTCCGACACCTAAGTCTCTTTCGATAGCATTTTTAATATGAGGAACATTTTTCGCTTTTAGTTTTCCAATTTCTAACGCAATAATATCTAACGCTAGCTCATCTGTTCCGGCCAAAATTAAATTCCATTTAACCATTTTACCTGCAGCAGGACCCATTGAACCTTCCATAATCTCTTGTAAGTCATATACAGTTAATCTTTTTGGTTTATGTTTTAAAACCCATGAAAAATTATCTGCAAGAACCTCTCCAAATCTATCAGCAGTTTTTCCTAATAAGTGATACTTAGCTTTTAACCCTCCCGGAATTATGCCCCAATAGTTTTTTATTGCTCCTGTAATCATAGCTTCTGCATGACTTTTAAGTCGTGGCAAATTTATCAAAATATCGCAATTTTTAATGGCTTTAGCGACATGAAAATTTTTCATTTGTATAGCATCTTCGATTGTTTCAACTACTGGCACATCCCTTTCAAAATCAATAACTTTAATATCGTTTTTTTTACAAATATCTAATACTCCAATTTCTCTTGCTACGTCAGAGGCATTTGTTCCCTGTTGTCCAGGAGAATCTCCAAGAGAGACATTATTCATAGATATTCCCTTCTCTTTTAAATAAGAAATAACCCCTTCAACAAAATCAGGCTGAGTACATGCGTCTTTCTTTGCTCTAAGAAAATTAGGTTTCAAAAGAATTTGGTTAGAATTGGAAAAATCAAATGATAGATTATCTTCAACTAACTTAATAGCTCCAACTACAGCCTTAGAAATAGAATCATAATCCCTAACATTTACAATACTAACTCTTGTAGACATAGCTTATATTGATTAAATTTTTTGTTTTTTAAAATATTTCTTCTAATAAATTGTAAAAAATATTTTAAATTTGAGATTATTAGGTATCTAAAACCAATTATTTTTAATAATCTAATCCATTATATTTATAAAAAAATTTATATCAACTAAGTCAAATAAAAGGTTACTTACTAGTGTTTTTAATTAAATTTTGCTAGTATAAATAGGCTAATAAAAACTGAATGATTAAATTAACTAAATAGAAGGAGAGGGTGAAGGAAATGGTTGATGCGATGTTTAAAATCGTGTTTTTTGGAGACGGAGGGGTTGGAAAAACAACTCTAATTAACCGTTTTCTCACGGGTGTTTTCAGAAGCGATTCGCAAATTACGATAGGGGTTGACTTTCACGTAAAAAAAGTTGATATTAATGGAAATAGAGTTAGTTTACAAATCTGGGATTTTGCTGGTGAAGATAGGTTTAGATTTCTTATGCCTAGTTATGTTGTTGGGGCCTCTGGAGGAATCTTTATGTTTGACATAACAAGATATACTAGTCTTAAAAATTTTGACGACTGGATTGAAATATTTAAAAAAGGTTATAAAGGGGATAATCATCAAATGCCCGTTCTTATGGTAGGCAGTAAACTAGATCTTGAGTATAAAAGAGCAGTATCTAGAGATGAAGCATTTGAGTTGGCAAAAAAGAATAATCTTTTTGGTTACCTTGAATGTTCTGCTAAAAGTGGTGAAAATGTAGAAGATATCTTCCAAGAAATAAGTCGATTGATGATGATTAAAGCAGGACTCTTATAAATATTCTTTAATAGGTACTATTTTTTAAACATCTCATTCAAATTCTTAATTATTATATCGGGAATTAAATTCCTATCAATATTTTCAGATTTTATAGATCTCATTTTTAAATCATTAATTATTTCCATTGTAGTAACTCCTGTTAAAACAGCTATAGTTTTTATACCTGCTCGATTACCTGCTAAAATATCAGTATTCAAGCGATCTCCAAAAATACAAGCTTTTTCGGCAGGTATTTGGGTATCATTCAATATCAAATTAATACCAAACGGTTCAGGCTTTCCAAAAATTCTTACTGGCTCTTTCCCTGTACATGTTTTTAGAGCATTCACCATTACACCGGCTCCCGGTTTAAGACCACGAACAACTGGTAAGGTTGAATCCGCGTTTGTCGCATAAAATTGGGCATTACCTTCTAAAATACATTTTTGGGCTGTTGCTAAATTTTGATATTTAAAATCTCTGTCAAGCCCTACAATGACAAAATTGATATCATTGTAATTAGAAACTTCTTCTATTACATTATGCCCTTGAGCTTTTAGTTCTGATCTTAATCCCCTTTCTCCAATCACGAATATTTTAGCATTTTTCTTTATTTTTGTTATTTCTGTAGAAGTAATTGAAGCACTTGTATAAAAATCGGATATTTCACACTCAATGCCGAATTTTTTTAATCTTTCAACATATATCTGCCTTGTTACCGTAGAATTATTAGAATTAAATACTACTTTTATTGATCTTTCTTTTAGTTCTTTAACGATTTCATCTGAATGAGGGATTAATGTATCTCCACGATAAATTACTCCATCTAAATCAAATATAGCTAGTTCTATGTTTTTTAAATCGTCTATTAATTCACGCATAGTTTTTAATAAATCATTTATTTATATGAATCTTAATTACCAACCGATTGGTAAACCTAATAAGAGAAATCCAAGCTGGATTCCAATCGGAATGAATATTGGATTTAAAATGTTATCAGCAGTGTATATTGGAAAATAGTCAGTAATAAAGAAAATTACAGCACCTATTATTGCATATATGGGTCCTACGAGGATTAAACCAATTATATACGCTACAACTGTACCTGCAAGAAAACCTTCCACAGATTTACTGTCTTTACTCCTTACTTTGACCTTGTGTTTTCCATATCTTCTTCCAATTAAAGCAGCTGCTGCATCAGATAGACATGCTATAAGGACTCCTGAAAAAAAAGCTAAAATATCGATTAATCCCACCATATAAAGCATATAGGAAAAAATAAAACCGGTAATTATGTAAATTTGCGGACCCATAGCATTTAACTCTTTCTTTCGTAACATTGAGTGTGTTAGAAAATTAAAAAGTGAATATTCTGGACCCCTAAGAACTCTGATTAAATCAGAAATTAATGCAAACATTAAGGCTCCTATTAAAGCCATCATGGTGAGGTGCTTAAGGCCTCGAGGATCACCTAGACTATATTCAAATAAAGATATATCCCCCCAAATAAATTCATATGCAGGTTTTATATCATTAATAAGCATAACTACACCATCACTTATTAGTTGTATAAGTGGTGGGAGTAGAAAAAACCCAAAATATCCTATTAATAATACCAATCCCATTAAATGAAAACTTTTTCGAATTAGCTCCATTTTAAATGAGATATCTTCCAGATATGGATTTTCTTTTGTTAGTCTTTCCACATATCTTCTTAAAATGGATTTTTTACTATTAACCAATTCCACATCTTCACTTTTTAAATCAATTTTATTAACTACTCTTTTGATTAGCAAGAAAAAAATCAGAGCGACAAGTAAATTTATTCCAATCCACCACACCATAAACCCATTATAGGGATAATGAAAAAATCTTATGATGGAATTATAATATCCAAAAATTAAGAAACAAAAGCCACATATAATTGTTGAAATTCCACCATACTTATTTTTTGCTTTAATTCCCTTCCGACCAATATGAAACATTAAAATCATTAAGATAAAAAAAGAGAGAGATAATGTAATATTATAAATATTATCAACAGCTGTCCAATAGTCCATAATTTATCTGGTAAAGAATTTTATTAATTATTGAAATAATTTATAATCTAATAATTAATTCCGCTTTAATAATGTCTAGACATAAAACTGATTTTATTAAAACATTATCAAAAGAACCAACAACCAGAGTTCCATTATATTGTACAGGATACCCAGATTTAGAGTTTATTAACAATTTTGTAGATCAATATAATCTTAAAACTGAAAAAATCGACTTAATGTTAAATAATAAGAATTATAACATAATTGAACAAATGGGTTTTAATGCTATTTCTCTATGGGATTTTCGACGAGGAGAAGGAGGCTATAACTTGAATGATGAAAGAAGAGTAGATGGATGGGGCCGCCTATATAAAGGAGAATGGTATTTATGGGATGGTGTTTTTAAAGATGAAAAAACGGTACAAAATTGGGAATACTTAAATTTTCCCTCTAAAGAAAACCTAATGAATTTAAAAAATTTTTTAAATAGAGCAAATGTAAATTTAGAATACGTAATCTCTTTACCTGGTTTATTTGAAAAAACTTGGCAATCAATGAGCTTTCATTATTTCGCTAAATGTTTAAAAAAAAAAAATATTGAGTTTGTGAAAAGGGTCATCTCTTTTTTCTCAAATTATTTGAAAACATTAATTAAAAATCTCCAAACAACAGGGGCAGAAACATTTCTAATAGCAGATGATCTGGGTTATAAGAATAGAACATTCATATCAAAAGAAATGTGGCGAAAACTATTCTATAATAAATATAAGGAAATTATTAATATTATACATCAAAGAAAGCAACATATCATAATCCATTCTGACGGATATATTTCTGATATGATTGGAACTTTCATAGATTTAGGCTTTGATGCGATTCAAAGTTTAGAACCTAGTGCTGGAGTGAATATCTTTAGTCTTTTCAAGAAATTTAAAAATCAGATCTGCTTTATTGGAAATCTAGATATGAGTCTCCTGTCTTTTGGTACACCACAAGAAGTAAGAAACTATACCAAAAAATTAATTACAAAAGCAAAAGAAAATAAATGCCCTTTAGTAGTTTCACCATCACATCAAATCAATATAAAATGTAAACCCAAAAATATTAATGCAATAATTGAAACGACTAAAATATTTAAATAATAATTTTGATATTTACTACAAATAAGGTTATTATAAAAATAATAATAGTGCTTAAGAGTATAATAATACAAAATTTCTAAACTAAATTAATAAGGAAATAATAATATAATTTAATACATAGTAAGAAATAAAAAAAAATAAATAAAATTAAAATAAGTTAATTATATCTAATATAATAAGATTATATTAGAAATTATATCCTCAATATTTATCCTAATAAACAAAAAAAAATGACTTCCATGGAACCAACTACAGACTCGCTCGATGACATTTTGAAGAAATTGTTAGCAGCAATCCCAGAAGTGAAAGCCGCCGCAATTGTATCTGCTGAAGGTCTACCAATCGCTTCTGCACTTCCACAAGGAGTTGATGAAACAAGGATTGCCGCGATGACTGCTGCATTACTCTCCTTAGCCGAAAGGTCAGTTATCGAGATGGAGAAGGGTGAGTTCGATCAATTATATGTTAAGGGAAGCGACGGTTATCTCTTAGTCTTACAAGCTGGTCCCAATGCGGTATTAACAGTTTCTACAACGAAGGATGTAAGATTGGGATTAATATTTTTAGATTGTAAGAGAACGTGTGAAAAAATCGCGAAATTAATTTAATCTTCTTCTATTATCGTATCATTTATCATATCGTAATAAAGATAGATATATGAATGTTTTAACACTTCACATTTCTTAAGCATTAGAGCTTTAATGTTGAATAAATCGTCATCAGTCTGAGGAGCGACTCCATCTATTGATGTAGGAGTATCCTTTCCGCCAATTAAGCAGGGAGCGATGATAAGAGAAATATGATCTATAAGTTTTTGTTTAAGAAATAAAGAATTCAATATCCCCCCTGATTGAAGTGATATCTTTTCAATTTTATAATCTTGCTTTAGTTTTACAAATAATTCTTTAATATTAATCTCATTTGGATAATAAATAATATTCATTTCTTTTTCATTTGCTATTTCGAAAGCCGGATGGTTTTTGTTGTTTGTTACGATGTAAATAGATTTAAATGAATTTATTAGATAATTGACTCCCATTTTGTTAAGGTGTGGTTTGCGATCAATAATAATTAGGTTGACATCCTTATGGTTATCCGCTTTTTCACGTAAGTTAACACCAATTTTAGCCAATACTTTTCCACTAATTAACGCATCCCTTTCAGTTTTAAATAAAAGATCATAGTATTGATAATTTCCTTCTTTAATTCCTTTGATTTTAGGAAAATCGATTTCTTGATCTCGTTTATCAACATCCCCTGTAGAAATTTTTCCATCCAGTGACTGCATTAGAAAAAGAGTTGTTTCAGGTCGATTCTTATCCATTAATTTCTCACTTTTTATATTCTTTTAATAATTTAATAACAATTAAGTATAGTAATAAAACAATTAATAAACTCATAGTTAGTTGATTTATTAATCTCTTATAATTAAATTAATATGGAGTCGGTTAAAATCCAAGATAAAAGAAGTCCATTTTTTATAAATATTGAAGATGCTCCAAAATTCATGCAAATGGAAGGATTAGAGACAACAATTCTTACAGGCATACATGGTGAAAAGATGATGATGGCGCTCAATGCAACCTTACCAGGTCATTCAGTTCCAACACATTCTCATAAACATGAACAAATTGGCATGGTTTATGGTGGTAAAGCAAAACTTCGTATCGGAGATGAAGAGCGAATTGTAAAGAAGGGAGATTTTTATTGTATCCCCTCCAACACTCCTCATAGTGATACATGTATAGGCGATGAACCATTTATTATGCTAGATATTTTTTATCCATTAAGAAAAGATTTTTTGAAGAAGTTAAGGAGTAAATCTAGAACTCTCAAAATGAATAGAAATATATATAGAGATTTCAATAAATAAAAAAAAAAGAAGATTTAAATTAAGTTTTTTTATCATTTCTTTTATCCCTTTATTTTCTTAGCCAATTTCATGAGTAGTGGGACTACTTTGACTACTTCCATCGCAGGAGTGCTTTTAATGAACTTAAAAATACCTGGTTTTGCAATTCTCCACATACCCGTTATTTCTGTCAATTGCTCTTCAGTTTCAGCTTCTACTATGGTTATACCCCAATAATCAGAAGCGCTAACATACCATGCAATTTCTTTAGTACCTTCCACTGGCCACAATTTTTTGCTTATTAACGTTTGGGCAACTCCTGCTAATTCTGATGGATCAAAATCTGGATTAAGTTCCCAATAAGTGATAAAAATCATTTTATTACCTCCTTTACATTCTTAAGATTGGATTTGTTTTTGTATAGTCCTTTAAGCTATACACTACAATCCTATATTCATACTTATTATTTAAGGATTTCTAAAGCATTTCAAGTTATTAAAAAGAAGAAGATTGATTTCATTCAAAATCCAGTTCAACTAAATCAAAGCATTTTCAATTGCTTCTCTAAGTTTACTTTTCTCTATTTCTGGACCTACTTTAATCATTTCACCATTAACGTAGATTCTTCTCTCAATGCCATATCGCTGTAAAATTTTTTGATCAACCGCTGAAAATTCATTGAGAATAACATCATTTCCGTATTCTGAGACTACATCTCGCACTCTTTGTGCTTCAACATCACTAGTTAAACAAAATCTATTCCAAAATAAATCTATAACAATTTTACCTTTTATAGGTTTAAAATTGTAATTTTCTTTTCGGAAATGAGGAGGCTCAGCATTTGGATCAAATTGCTTCCAAAGAATTGCTTCTTCACCCCGTTTTTCTGCGACTTTAAATCCTAACTTTAAAAAATATTCTGCTGGCATAAACCAAAAATCCCAAAAATATCCTATAGTTGCGATTCCTTTCCGATCTTGGCGTTTAGTTTCTTCTTCTGCCGTTTTAATTAACTCTTTCCCTACGCTCTTTTTAGAAAATTTAGAATGTGAAACTAAGCAAGGAAATACCATCAAATCTTTACCTTGTATTTGCCAAGGATTTATTTCAATTGGCATGATATATAAAAATCCTGCATGAATATCATCTAAAAGAGCAACCTTGACTTTCAAACCATATTTTTCCATACTTTTGAGCCAGGATATACGGCGTGGACAAGACGATTCACGCTCAATGTTATTCTCATTTACATGAGTACAGGTACCAACATAATATTCATCATCTTTAGTCATATCTCGGATATTAATTGACATTTTTTTACATCTAAATTGGTTCTCAAAGATTTATGTTTATATAATAATGTTATTGTTTGAAAATAGGAAATTTAAAATAATATTTATATTATTTCCAGACAACTATCTAACTTCAAATAATTCAAATAAGATCAATTTAAAATTTATAAGAAATTAAAATTATTAATAATTATGACAAAAAAGCAGCATTTTTACGCAATCATCAAACCGTATCGGCAGGATTTCATTACAAATCCAAAAGAAGAAGAAGAAAAAATCATGTCTGATCATTTTTATTATCTAAAATCTTTATTAAAACAGAAGAAATTATATTTTGCGGGTCCAACATTGATTCCTGAGGATCCTTTTGGATTAATAATCCTTGAAACTGAATCCGAAGATGAAGCAAAAAAATTACTTGAAAATGATCCTTCAGTTAAAGCAGAAATTCAAAAAGTTGTAGATTTTAGACCCATTAGGTTATCTCTTATGAAAAAATAAATAGTTTACCCCCCAAGTGTAAAGAACCATAAAAAAGTAAGTATAGTGTTAAAAAAATATAAGATTAATATTCCAAGAATTATATACACAATTCTTCTATAAATTTGAAAATCTAAGATCTTTCTAAACTTTCTTTTATTGCTAATCTTTAAAGCTTTAATAAGTTTTGATGAGTGATAAGCCATAACAGTACCAATCACACAATAAGGAACTATCCATTTATGAGGGAACCCAATTATCCCAACGACTATTCCAGTCTTATAATCGATGATTAAAATCGTATCTGAAAATAAATTACTTACAAGGATGTTACCATTGGGTAACATATCAGCTTCATATGGATTTGCTAACCAAGGTGATTTTATTTCCTTAACGACTTTTTTAGATTTCATATCATATATTAATAAGCGATTATTTCCCGAATCAGTTATCAATCTCATATCGTTTCCAATATCATCACAATCTCTTGCGAATCTAAACTTTCCAAATGGAAATTCTAATTTTAATTCCCAAACTATTTTCTTAGTTGAAGTATTAACTTCAATTATTCTATCATTTCCCGTATCACAAATTACTGTATTTCCGTTATCATATCGATCGGGATTATGTTGATGATTGATAATTGTTATATTTGTTGGGTGACCATACCACCAGATAATTTCTTTGGTTTCACTATAGTTAATTTCAATAACCATGTTAAAATTATTTAAAGAAATTAAGATAGAATCAAAATCCCTTCCAAATTTTGACCCATTAATGAAGTCTACATCATTAAGATGTGTCCATGAACTTATCAGCGATGACTGGTCTTCTAAAAACGGAATGTCAGTCCAACCTTGATCAAGGCTAAATCTTGTCCAATTTATATCCGAAATGTTTAGCGCATCCCAACTCCATAATATTTTAGAAGGATTGTTTATATCTACTTCAATTACTCTGTTATCCGATGTGTCAGCCATAAGAATATTACCATTTGGTAGAACATCACTATCATGTAAGAAAAACTTATTATCATGGCTCCTCCATTTAACGATTCCATTTTGATCCACAATTACAACATGACCCCAAATAGGCGATACCAAATAACATCCTGCATATTCTCCATCTGAAATATAATCTACATCACAAGGACTATTAAAAGGCATAAAACCCGGAATTATTGTATAAAAAATTATTGATAAAAATGAAAATATAACAACCAAGCCGATAATTAATTTTTTTGTATTCACTTTCATGATTATTCAGAACTTAAGTATTATCAGAAACCTATATAAAATGTTATACTAGCACTGATGAAGAAAACTACTATAAATATAAAAGAAAATCTCAATGAAAATCTCCAAAGATTTTCATTATTAGGCACCAATTTTTGAAATTTTTTTTTTAAAAATAATAAAATAAGAATAATCAAAAACTGGATAAATGAAAAATAAGCAAAAATTATGCTATTTATAAATAATCCACGTAAAATGTAATGAACATTAAAACTTCCAATGTGAAACAATATTCGTTGAATGAAGTAATGAGTAATACCTCCAACTATACCAAAAAATATTTTTAACCAAAATAGGAAAATTGAAGGTAGATCTTTATCCCTAATATCCTTATTTTTGTGCAGAATATCTTTCATATTTAAATTCAACTCAAAAAAAATTACATTTTAAATACTTAAAAATCATATATTTCAATATTAAATTTATGAATATTTAATTATATAATTACAAAAAATGGGTGAAAAAATGGTTGATATTAAAGGAAATTTATGGCTTATTTCTATAGTGGCGGGTATAATAGGAGTTATCACAATCTTTACTCCAGCCTGGGGATATTTATCAGGAAGTGAAAATGTAGCTGCTTGGTTATGGGGTTTGTATATAAACAATGGAAATGTTAACTTTATTGATTTAGATGAACCAATAGTTATTTTAGGTATTATTTCAACACTAATTATTGCTATTGGGACATTGCCATTACTACTCGGGGGAATACTTACAAAAGTAAAAGATAGGGAGATTAGTTTATTATATCTTGTGGGGGGAATTTTACCAATTATAGGAATTATTGTGTTTTTAGCAGGTACAGAATCATTATATTCAGGTTGGTGGTCATACTATATCGTACATGTTGGTACAATTCTCGCTTTCATCGCCGGGGGATTAGGAATTTCCGCAGGAGTAATAAGTATAATGGAAAATCGAAAAACATAGTAATCCACTTTATTTTGTTATATCACTAATTCCTTTTTTTTTCAGTTCTAAATCTTAACAATAATTTATTTAATTAATTCCATGCGAAATTAAAATTTTATATAGAAGATCCTTTATTATTTAATTGAATTTAGACATTAAATCAATTTAAATACTTTAGAATCCCATATTTCAATATATAACTTTTAAACGATTAATTCCATAATTCTAAGAAAATAGTTGATAAAAATGGTTGGTATTAAGGATATTAAAGAAAATTTATGGGCTATAGCTATTCTGGGAGGAATTTTTGGTGCAATTTCAATTTTTACACCTGCTTGGGGCCTTATCTCTGGAGGGGATTTTATGGTTGCTTGGTATTGGAATTTGTATTATGTGAGCGCAGGTGGAGGCACCTTTGGTTGGATAGATACCGAGGAAATGCTTTTCTTTTTGGATCTGGGGGCTTTAATTGTTATAGCAATAGCAACATGTATTTTACTTATGGCAGGGATCCTTGATAAAGTTAAGAATAAAAAATTGTATATCTTAAATCTTTTGGGTGGAATTTTACTAATTTTAGGACCTACTATTGTGTTAGCTGGTGCAGAAGCTGCCTATGCGGGGTTCTTTCTTGCCTATAATGTCAATGTAGCTATGATTTTACCTTTCATAGGGGGCGCATTAGGAATTTTAACTGGAGTAATGGGTATTATGGAAAAGCGAAGTGAGTAAATTACATCTATTTTAAATTTCTTTTTTTTAATTTCTATGAGTACAAAACCACAAACTATTAATTTTTTTGCGTATTCTATCAATTACTTAACTTTATTAAATTTCATTATTTTTACGTGAAAAGTTCTTATGTTCCAACTATATACCATTGAAGGAAAAATCGAGATACCTCCGTTTCTTTTTGGTCAAGAGAAAGATGTAAGTGCAAGAATAATCCTTTCGGAAGATTATGAAGGAATCATAACTCGTAATTATGGTTTTATAATAGCAGTTGTAGATGTTCTTAATGTCGGAAAAGGGATAATCATACCAGGTAACGCAAATACCTTTCATGAAGTAGAGTTCACTATTCTAGCATTTAAACCAACTGTTTCAGAAGTCGTTGAAGGAACTGTTGTAGAAATTGTTGATTTTGGTTCATTTGTCCGTTTAGGCCCATTAGATGGATTAGTCCATGTATCACAAATTTGCGATGACTATATCTCTTATGAACAAGTTGGGAACCGATTTATAGGCAAAGAAACTGGAAAAATCCTGGAGGTTAATGACCAAGTAAGAGCTAAAATTATTGCTGTTTCATTAGGTACTGGAAGAAGTGGAAAACTTGGTTTAACAATGAGACAAAAATTTCTAGGGAAAGAAGAGTGGATTGAAGACGATGTCGAAGAAGTATTTGCTGAAAAGGAAGGAAAAAAAGCAGGATCAAGTGAAGGAGAAGAGAATAAAGAATAATAATTAAAGGAAGAAGGGAATAAATATGAAAGAGAAAGCTTGTAAAAATTGCCACTTAATAACTAAAAATGAAACAATTTGCCCAAAGTGTAAAACACATACTCTAAGCGAAGACTTTACCGGAGAGGTAATAATAATAAATCCTAAGGAATCGAAGTTCGCTGCCCATTTAAAGGTTGTCTACCCTGGGAAATATGCTTTAAGAGTACGCTAAAACCATAATTAATGTTAACCTGTTATATTTCTACCAAGACTAATTTCTTAATAAATATTAAATTACACTCTTTCTTTATAATCTTGATTTAAATGGATTTCAATTTACGAATTCCTCAAGATAAAAGGCATTTATTTACAGAACCTCTTGATAAATTAATAGCAGGAACACGAGAAGAAACAATTCTTCAAGTAGAAAACATTTTTAAAGATTATTTAAAATCAGGAATACATATAAACTTTTATATTGTTGGAGATATTGTAGCTAAAGACTTTCTGGCTAATCAATTTCTAAAAAGATTCATTAAGATTTGTATAATTGATGAAAAGACCCAAAGAAATTATATAAAGTTAGATTTTGAGGAATTTTTTGAACAAACTATTGAATTTCAAAACCCTGAAGGAACAATTAATAGTGATTGTTGGAAACTCTTTAGAGACGTCATTAATTCTGGGAAAAGAACCTTAATCAAAATAACAGAGGGAGAGGAGGATCTATTAATACTTCCTCTTTTAGTTGAAATTCCTCTTTTAAAAGGAATAAAAAACTTCTGTTTTTATGGTCAACCACCTATTACGGATTCTAAATTCATAATTCCAGAAGGAATCGTAATTGTTGATGTTGATAAAAACATTCAAGAAAAGGTTAAAAAAGTTATATCAATAATGGAAAGTTTCTAAAGATTTATTTTAAATTAATTAGTAATAATTTAACTTTTACCTATAGTAAAAAGCAAAATTTTATTTTTTATCTATTCTTTTGAATTTTATAATAGTAAAAATCTTTAATTAATAGATGTTATAAAAAGTTAGTACGCTGAAAAATGCCATTAAATATAGAAATACTGGAAGAGAAGAAAAACCCCCTAATTGAGCGAACAGAAATCAAATTTAGAATTGATCATTTTGGAGTGGGTACTCCAAATAGGCTAGATATTAAGAAAAAAATTGCTGCAATGCAAGGGAGCGATGAAAAATTGACCATAATTAGAAAACTAGGTACTCATTTTGGAGTATCTTATACTATTGGAAAAGTTTACATTTATAAAGATGCTAAAGAGCTGCGCTATTTTGAACCCTTCCATGTTCAAGTTCGTAATCTTGAAAAAGAAAAAAGAACCGAAATTATTCAATTGAAAAAAAGAAAAGAACCTTATAAACATCTATTTGAATATTAATTAAATATATATTAAGATTGAGATGAATTCTTCGAATTATTATAAAATTGAAGGAAACAAGTTGGTTAGAACCCATCGATCATGCCCTAAATGTGGTCCAAGTTTTTTCCTTGCAAATCATTTTGATAGATGGTCTTGCGGGTCTTGTGGATATACCGTATTTAAAAGAAAAGGTGCTCCAAAACCTAAAACTACTAGACGAACTCCTCGAAAACGTCAAAAAGCATAGCGTACTTAATCTTTAAATACTTTATTTAATTGAAAAATTAAATCTAAGTCATTAATTTAAAAGTAATTCAATTTTTAACCCTTAAAATTTATTAACCTGAATTGAAAATTTGGCGAAATTAATGAAAAAGTTATGTTTAGGTATTGAATCTACTGCACATACGTTTTCAGTAGGAATTCTCGATTTTAATGGAAATGTATATAGTCTAATAAATGATATTTTCGTACCTGATAAAGGAGGACTCCATCCTGCCTTGGTTAGAGAACAACACTTAAACAACTTTATGAAGATCATAAATCGAGCTCTATTAGAAGCAAATATCTCAATAAAAGATATTAATTTAATGGCTTTTAGTCAAAGTCCTGGTTTAGGATCTGTTTTAAAAATTGGTGCTATGGTTGCACGCATGTTAAGCCAACTCTTAAATATTCCGATTGTTGGGGTTAATCATTGTGTTGCTCATATTGAAATAGGAAGACTATTATGCCATATTGAAGATCCTCTTGTTTTGTACGTTTCAGGTGGGAATACTATTGTAAGTGCGTATGAATCTAGTAGATACCAAATCTTTGGAGAAACGCTTGATTTAGCAATTGGTAATATGATTGATTCTTTTGCTAGAGATGCTGGATTACAGCATCCTGGTGGTCCTAAAATAGAAAAAATGGCTTTAGAATCTAATAAAGATTACCTTCCATTACCCTATGTTGTAAAAGGGATGAATTTATCATTTTCTGGACTTTATACGGCAGCAAAGTATCTACTTCAATCTGAAGAGTATGATAAAAAATATAATTTAGGTGATATCGCTTATTCTTTACAAGAAACGGCTTTTGGGATGTTAACGGAAGTTACAGAAAGAGCTTTAGCTCATACGGAAAAGAAAGAAGTTCTTCTCACTGGAGGCGTAGCTGCAAATAAAAGATTGCAGTCTATGATAGAATATATCAGTAAGGAGCATGATGCAAGATTTGAAGTCGTACCATTAAGATATGCAGGTGACAATGGAGCAATGATAGGTTGGACAGGAATTCTAAGATATCAAGCAGAAGGAGGGCATGAAATTTCTGAGACAATCATTAAACCTAAAGAGAGAATGGATCAAATAACTATCCCATGGAGGTCGTAAATATAATTGAGTTCTGATGTGGAGAAGGAAAAAATCATTCGAAAAGGTGCGGAGGCAAATCTTTATTATGGGCATTGGTTCGGAAAAGAAGTAATATTTAAGTATAGAATCCCAAAGAAATACCGAATAGAAGAATTAGATAAGAGAATTAGAACAGAAAGAACATTAAATGAGGCTCGAGCTTTAATAAGAGTAAAAAAATATGGGATAAACGTACCGCAAGTATTTGAAATTGACACAGTTAATTCTACAATCGTTATGAAATATGTACATGGTACTAAGTTAAAAGATATATTGCCTAATTTAGATGATAGTAAAAAACAGCTTTATTTTAATGAAATAGGTAGAATTATAGCAAATTTACATAAAAATGGACATATCCATGGTGATATTACTACAAGTAATATTATAATAACTCCAGAAGAAAATATATTTCTTATAGATTTTGGATTACATGAATATTCTGATACAATAGAAGATAAAAGCGTTGATCTTCATCTCTTTAAGAGAGTTTTAATCTCATCTCATGGGAAAGATTATAAATATTGCTTTGACGCATTTCTCGAAGGATATAGGTCAGAATATAAGAAAATCGATTCAACTGAATGGAAGGCGATTATTAAAAACATAGATGCCATTGAAAGCCGTGGAAGGTATATCAAATCGGAAGAACGCTTATAAAACTTCGTTATTTACCCTTCTAATTATCTTGAAAGAGATCTTACAAAATTAATAAAATATTTTCAACTAGACTATTAATTTGTAGTGCAAAACGTTCATCAAAATAATTAAACAATCTAAATTATTTATATCTTAAATAAACAAACAGAATAATTTATATCTTATTTTAACTTAAAAGATTATATTAGAAAAGAGTGAATAATTAAGGGCAAAGAATATATCTTCTTTCTAATTCACTTTTATCATTAGGAATAAGAGATTTTTAGACGCAGAAATTTTTGGAGTTAGGTAAATGGCAGATAACGATAAAAAGAAAAAAAAGAAGAAAATGGTAAATATAACCATTAATCTGCCCTATATTTATGACGTAAATATTCAAAAACTTATTGGTATGAAGATTGTTGCCTCAAGGTCAGAGGCAATCCGTACCGCATTACGTGATTTCCTCCATGATGAGTATAACAATCTAAAATTACTCGGTTATTTTGAGGATAGCCCCTAAACAATCTCTCTTTATTTGTTCACATGTAATAAAGATTTATATCATTAATTTACTTATTTTTACTATATTATACTTAAGTACATAAAGAATTAGAATGCTTTTATATAATATTGCTGAGAATGGTGCTTTAAGAAAGGTTACTAAAGTGGATTTTAATGAAAACAAAGTGTTTTTAATTGATGATTTTAAGACATTGTATTTATGGGTTGGATCAAAAGCTTCTAAAAAAAAGAAAGATTTGAGCATAAAAAGAACCGAAAAACTGAAAGATCAGAAAGAAAAACTTGTTAAAATTCAAATTATTAACCAAAATCAAGAATTTGGAGCATTTTTAGCAATAATGGACATTTTAAAGAAAGGATTTAAATCGGTTGAATCTATTGAAAAAAGACCTGAATTAGAAATAGAATTTGAGGGCACCATGGAACTGATTGAAGCGGGAATTGATCCCGATTTTGAAACTGAAATAACTTTACTGGCTCATAAGCTTTCCCAAGAAAGCCATTCCTATGAGGGTCTCTGCAACAAACTTGCAAAATTACAAATGGACTTCTTGAAAGGTAAAGGAAAAGCCTCAGAAAAAGAAATCAAGAAAAAATATGAAGAAATATATAAATCTTCATCAACATATGACGAGCTATGTTGGTTAATTTCAGAATTAAGTAAATTTTTAGAAAAGAAATTCTGAAATTATTCAGTTGCTCGGCATTTAATTGTTAAAGGAGTATAGCTATTGTTAAAAAGAATATGTTTATACATCAACTCATTTACAGCTTTAATGTAGCAGCCACGTTCACCCACTGCAATATGATAAATGTTTAAATCTTTTAAAAAACAAATAGAGACTTCATATATACCTTGTTTTTTATTGATTTCAATTTGTATATCATCTATACATAAATCTGGAAATAAATTGAAGATCAGATTTATTAGAATATTATCAAATCTAATTATCATAACTTTTTTATTATTGATGTGATTTCTTATTGAATTTAGAAAGGTTTTTGCCTGAAAATATTTTTCTTGTTTTACAAAGAAAAATATGAAATCTTTATTTTCGATTTTGATGAGAATTATATATGATGGGTCTATTTGTGTCTTATTATAGAAATAACTGTGAAGAATAAGCTCGTAATTTGAATATTTTAAGGATTTGATTGTCAATTGCTGATAAAGAATTAAATCATCGAGAATTGTATAAAACATATATAAAATATCTCAGAACAGATTTATAAAGTCCTATGAAATTGATTTTATCTATAAATAAGTTTCATCAACAGCAAATAAATTAGGTAATCTCGCGGAAGATTTAATAAATGATTTACTTAGGTTTAAGGTATAAAAATTTAAAAAAATTGAAGATTTTTCTGACCAGATTATTAATCAGAGATCTGCTAGGATAAGTCATTAGTCCTAATTTTATATTTCTATTATCGGCGTCTCCTAATTTTACGTGCTTCTCGTTCTACTTCCCGCAAAACAACAATATCATTCAATTTAATAGGTCCTTTTACATTTCGGGTTAATATTCGATTTCTATCTGGACCTTCAAGAATGCGTACTTTGATCTGAGTAATTTCTCCAGTGAGCCCAGTTCGCCCAATAATTTGAATAACTTGTGCTGGAATGGATAAATTTTGGACTGAGGCTCCTTTTGATTTGTCTAATTTGACCACATATTTTCACCAAACTTTTTTTTTTACTTTTTGATTTCCTCTAATTTCTTGATAACATCATTTAAAGCACCATCGTTTCCAGTTCCTCCATTTTCGATTGCAATGGCACTTGAAGAAATGTTAATTCTGACTGTGTTTCCAAGCTCTTTTTTAGTGGAAAGATATCCATAAGGAATATTTTTTTCTTCGCACAGTAGGGGAATATGGAAAAGGATCTCCGGAGGGCTTACATCTTCTGCCATAACGACTAGTTTTGCCTGAACTCGTTCAATTGATTTCGTGACTTCATTCATTCCTTTTCGTATCTTTGAATCTCTTGTTTCTGCTATTTGGCCTAAAGTTTTCTTAATTTGAGTCTTTAATTTGTCAGGAATCTTAAATTTAACATAAGAAATTTTTAATCATCTCCTTCAAATATATTTAATTTTAGATATATTTTCATAAATCATCGAGATAGTATGAGAACAGTAGTAAAGGATATTAAATAAAATTTTTGATTTAGTTTTGCTTTAATTCATAGAATCTTAAGATAATTTGTTTATTATAATATATTTTATTTAGAAAATTTGCTTAGGTTTTTACATATGAATAGTGTAATCTTTCTTTTTCTTGAATTTAAGTTTAAATTTTGGGTCAAAAGTGTATACAAATTCCAAAAAGATTGAAATTAGGAGAAAAAGTTTATATTTCTAATTTCCAAATATTCCATCAAAACTCAAGATCCGAAATTCATCTTTCATTAAGTTATTAATTTTTCAAAAAAAAAACTGTTAGTATAGACATAATTATGAATAGAAAAACTAAATATTTTTTACCGATTCTAATTTTTTGGATTCTCTCACTCAGCACTCTTAGTCGTTGTAATTTGTATTTTGAATGGATCTTTGGATGGACTTCAGTATTTAATGATTTAGAAGTATATAATAATGTTTTATACTCTTATTATGTGGGATGTTTTTCTTGGTCAATTGTAACATATTATCTTGGAACGATTAATATAGAAAGGTTTAGAAGGGGTATTAAGTCAATAATTTTGTTTTATCCATTCTGGTTAGGTATAAGTATCTTTGTAAGCAGTGTTGGATTATCGTCATTTTATAATGCTTGGATTTTGGTTCATGTTCTAATGCGTTTTTGGGTTGGCACAGGGCTCATATTAGCGGGTATTATGGTATTAAACTTTATAGCATATCGAATCTATAAACCTATTCTTAAGGATAAATTATTCAGAGCACCAATGGAACTAGATAAGATACCCTCAGAACCTAAATCATATTTTATTAAATTTGTTGAAATCTTAGAAAAATGTCAACTTAAAATTTTCATTTTCATATCCTTAGTTTTAGGGGTATTTTTTATTATATCAACTACAATAGGATCCTCAGGAGTTACATATCTTAGTTCTGTATTTCTATTTTTTACACTCATTATCATCAATTTTCTTTACGATATCAATTACCTGTTTTCAAAAAAGAAAGAATATTCATACCACATTAAAATTAAAAGGAAGTTCCCTTATACAAATGAATTTGATAATCTTTTAAACAAATTTAAGAAATTGATAGATGAGGGAAATATATTTTATTCAAATGAGTCATATGAATCAGCTATAGAAAACTGGAAAGAAGCAGTCAATATCTATTTAAGTTTCTCCAAAATGGTTATCCAAAAGAAAATGATAAAAGTAAATCTTAAAATTTTGAAGGAAAATTTAAATGATGCATATAATGGCGCTATTATCGTCCATCTTAAAAATGCTCAAGAAGCATTTACAAATTTAGATTTTAAGACTGCAAAAGATGAATGGAGCTTATCTATTGATGATCTTTATTCTTTACTTAAATTAAGGAAGTTTGGAAAATCAAAAGTATCTCGCAAAGAAATTATATTAAAAATAGAAGATATAACCTCAAACCTTAAACGTTTGGAAATTGAAGTTATGATTGTTAAGGCTGATGACGAATTAAAATCTGCTCATGTATTGCAGGATCAAGAATTAGTTAAATCAATTAAATTAACCAATAATAGCATTCTATTGTATTCAAACGCAAAAAAGAAAGCTAAGAACTCCAACCAATATAAGGATTATAATGAAAAAATACAAAATCGACTTCTAAATGTTCGAGTATTTCAAGAAAAACTTCAGGAGAAATTAGATAAATCAATGGGTATCACACCATTGGAAAAACGGGTGAAATTTGATGTGGATGAACTTAGCGAGTTTGAAATTGCGTCAGTAATAAAGGATGAAATCATAAAACAAATACTTTCGATTGTTAGAGAATATGAATTTATAGGAGGTCAAGTAAGATTTAAAATAGGTTTAGTAAATAATACAAATTATCCTTTAACTAATTTCAGGATTACTTTTGATTTACCTAAATCGTTAAAATGGATAATGCATGAACCTAATTACGAACGAAAAGGAGACAGTATACTCATTCCAAAATTAGGAGCAAAAGAAAAAAAGGCAGTGTCTCTTTATTTTGAACCTCTCAATTGTATGGAAAGCCATATAAATGCCACTGTAAGTTTTTTTGATGTAAAAGATAAGCCACATGCAATACCTATGAAACCTAAAATGATTGCCATTTCTTGTCCAATTTTCTTCACTGAAAGTGATGCAAATTTGGCAAGGGTTAAGAGTCTAAGGCGCAATCTTACACATCGAGATAAAAAAGTATTTCCAATTATTGATCCTGAAAAAGCACACTCTATTTTTTCTTCCATTCTATCTGTTTTAGAACAATTTGATATAAAATTAATCTCTAATGAATTTTTTGAAGATGACAATTTTGGAGAAGCTTGGTTTTTTGGTATAACAAAAGTTAAGAAAGAAAGACTTGTTATGAACGTTCTATTAGATGGAGATAGAAAAACTTTAGAATTTGAAGTATCCGGAAATAATGAAGAACAAATAACAGCATTCTTAGCCGAAATTGGTGATCGTGTAAGACAAAAATTAATTGAAAATAATATTATCACTTCTGAAGAGGGATTCTATGATATGAGAATCGCTATTTTATCATGTTTGTGTCCATATTGTTATACTCTATTGTCATCTGAGTCAGTTGAGAAATTTTGTAATGGGGAAATTATTAGTTGTGAAAATTGTTGTGTTAACATCAAAATTGATTAATATTAAGAATATTCAATTAAAATTAAATATAGATAAATTCGAGGGATTAAATGCGAAATTGGGTAAAATATTTTTTTTATCTAGTACCTTTTATATTTTTTTTAAGTGGTGGTATTTATTGGGGTACCCAAATAATAGTTTATCTAAACGAAGTGAATATCAATTTAACGTATTTTTTATTTAATTGGATAAATTTTACTGATGAATATCTGTTAAATATCAATAGTTTCTTTCTCTTATCTATTGGATGTTGTTTTTGGATAATAATAATTTTCTATATTCTAAAAAACAAGACTACACAATTTAGAGGCATCATTAAATCTATCATTTTATTTAATCTTTTTTGGTTTAATTTAATAATATTTGCCTGGATTGCTGGTATAACTTCATACTGGGATTTTTGGTTCATAGTCCATATTTTCATTCTATTTTGGATTAGTATAGGTATACTATTTTCTATTTTAGTTATCTTATTTTCTTTATCATCGGTGATAAAATCCAAATTTTATACTAGATTTCATAGATTACCCAATGTAAAATTTGTATATTTATTGGATAAGTATGAGTCTGGTCTTTTGATATTTATACAGTTTGCATTAGGACTTTATTTAAGTATAGCTGATATAACTTACCCAACCAGAATCCATGAATATAACGCTGTTTTAACCCCCCTAATTATTATAATCTCCACAATTATTGCTGTTGATTTGCTTTTCTTATTTAATTTCATTTTATCAACAAAGAAAGATAAGTATATTCTTACTACAAAAGAAAAAGAACAATTTTATCAAAATCGATTGAGCTATATTTTAAATCACGCGAAAAGAGTAATTGCTAAGAAAAGTCTAAGATATTCAGAGAAATCGCTTGATGGAATTATAAAATTTTTGGAGGAAGGACTACATTATTTTAAAAGTGCAAAAAGTGAGCAAGATAATATCTTATTGAGGGATCTTAAATTATCATTAATATATGCTTATGAAAGGAGGGGAAAAATGCATGAATCAAATGCATTAAGAGTTTATAAAAAACTTATGCTGTTTCAAGCTCAAAGTGAATGGAACTTCGCTATAAATGATTTTGAAGCATGCTTAAAATTAAATAAATTAGAAAATCTCAACAATTCTATGGAATATTTGGAGCAGAGAATTTCGAACATGAAAGATCTATTAAAGAAACATGAAATTGAAATCAAGATTATAGAAATTGATAAGGGCTTAAAACAAGTTAAGAGTATACAAAAAAAAGATTTATCAAAAGCTATTGAATTAATAAATAATATTATTGCATCATATTCAGAAGTTAAAGAGAAAACAGAAGAGTCTTATGAATTTAAGGATATCATAGATAATTTAGAGTCAAAGATTCAAAATGCTCAATTTTTACGATCCCACATTCAGGAAAAAAGAGATGATTATATAGGTTTAAAGAAAATTCCAACTATTCTCAAAGAAGGAGATCAAGATAGTATCTTATCAATTATTCGAGAGTATGAATTTATTGGCGGTCAAATTAGGTTTAAAATAGGAGTAGTAAATAATACCAGTTTCACATTTACTAATTTAAGACTTGCTTTTGATCTCCCTATAGCATTAAAGTGGATTGTCCATGAACCAAATTATGAACGTAAGGGAGATAGCCTTCTTATTTCCAAATTAGGCGCTCATGAAAAACAAGCAGTATCACTATATCTCGAACCTGTTAATTGTATGGAGAGTTCAGTGAATGTCACTGTAAGCTTCTTTGATGCAAAAGAGAAACCACACGCAATACCTATGAAACCTAAAATGATTGCTATATCTTGTCCAATATTCTTCACTGAAGATGAAGCAAATTTAGCAAGAGTTAAGAGTCTCATTCATTCACTTGCTAATCGTGATAAAAAAGTCTTCCCTATTGCAGATCCCAAAAAAGGAAATTTAATTTTTTCATCAATTTTATCTGTTCTTGGTAAATTTGACATAAAACTGGTTAATAAAGAATTTGATGAAGAAATTAATTTCGGTGAAGCTTGGTTTTATGGGATAACTAAAGTGAAAAAACATAGAATCATTCCTTATGTAATGTTAGATAATGAAAATAAAGTGTTAGAATTGGAAGTTTCTGGTGATGATGCTGAACAAATAACCGCTTTTCTTGCTGAAGTGAGCGATCGTGTGAGAAAACAATTAATCCGCGATAAAGTAATAAAGCCCGAAGAAAAATTTTATGATATGAGAATTACCGTAATATCAAATTTTTGTCCTTACTGTTATACATTAATCTCAAGTGATTTAGTTCAGAGATTTCTGAAAGGCGAATCGATTCAATGTAAAAATTGCTATGCGTCCATAAATTTAGATGAACGTTAAAGGATAATTAGATTTTTGTAAAAAACAAAAAATTTTTTTACAATGCTTCTTTTAATAGATTATGATTATACCCATTCGCTGTTTTTCATGTGGTAAGCTCATCGCTCATGTTTATAAACCATATTTGGAACTCTTAGAAAAAGGTGAATCTTCCGAAAAAGCCTTTAAAGAGTTAGGAATTGAACGTTTCTGCTGTAAACGTATGATTGTAAGTCATGTGGACTTGATTGATGAATTACTTAAATTTCCACGCTTACAATAGACAAAATATCTTTTTAATTATTAGAAAAAAGTAACTAGAACTAAAATCTCGCCTTCAATAATATATTGACATTTGTTAAAATTTAAAGATATCTTTAAATTTACATTTATACCTTTATTATCAAAAGAAAATTTATCATTTTTTTTTACATATGAGAAATCCAAGAATTTTGAATTTTTATATTCTTTTTCTAATATTTAATCTAAATTTAATAATACAAACAATACCATCATCTTCTTATGAGTCTGAATTAAAACCAACTTCAAATAATTCTGACTCCTGGGGTAGAATAATTAATCCAAATCAAAAAATATATTATCCCACTATGAGATTTATAAATGATAATATATATATTGCTGGACATATGAATTACAACTCCTATTATGCAATATACACAACAAAGTATAATAGTTCAGGAGTAAAACTATGGGAAAAAATTTGGGATTCATCAGTATTTGACAATTTGAAGGGATTTGAGATTGATTCGGCAGAAAATGTCTATATATTAGGTACCACATCAAGTCTGGGTTCTGGTCAGCAACCCGAGAGTATTTTTCTATTGAAGTACTCTAATTCAGGAGAGTTTCTATGGTATAAGATTTTAAATTCATCCTATTCCTGTGATGCTTACTCAATCAAATTAGATTTAAATGATTCAATCTATATCTCTGGTGGGGGATGGAGTCCTGACATCGAATATAATTTTCTAGTGAAGTTGAATAGTTCAGGGAATATTATGTGGTATCGTAATTTAACTTTTAGCCTTCAAAAAATACAAATAGACACTAAGAATAACATTTATGGATGTGAAGCCAACTTTATTAATAAATATAATAGCTCTGGATCTAAATTATGGTCTAAAGAATTGGGAGAGTTTTATTATGCATCTTCATTGGAATTAGATTCAAATGAAAATATCATACTAACGGGATATTATGGTGTAACTCATTGGATTTTAAAATACAATAATTCAGGTATTTTTATGAATAAATTAGAATTTACAATTTTAGATTATGATTGGTGGGTTGGTTGGTGTCAAACATGGCTCATTGGAGATAATTTTTATATTTTTATAGATTATCCCTATTCTCCAAATTCTTGTTTATTAAAATATAATTCTACTCTCCATATTAAGTGGAATGTATCTTTAAATGACCATTTCGTTACTCCTTATTGGAATTCAATAATTTTGGCTATTGGGATTGATTCTCATGAAAATATCATAATTCTTTATAATAATCCGAGGGGTAATTATACAAGTGAAATTAGCAAGGAAAAATACCATGCTGAAGATATTTCGGTTTTAAAACTTAATAGTTCAGGTGAAATATTATCTCATTACTACTGGGGTGGATCTTATCATGATGAGCCGATTCAAATGTTAATAGATCCTCTAAATAATATGTATTTATTATGTACTTCTACGTATGTGGATATTTGGAATATACATAGAGATCGAATTGTCTTAGTAAAAAATCCTGAAATTAATGGAACGCCTCCTCAATTAAAATTATTTGGTAAATACGATTATTATATATTTTCATTAATGGGAGTCATGAGTGTTATATCCATTATTCTTTTAATCTCAATTATTAAACCAAAATTAAATAGAATTTTTGAGAAGAAAAAATCATTTCTACGCTAAGAGAGTAAATGGAGGTACAAAGGCTAATAATCCTACTAAAAATGATAAAAAATTAGCTTCAATTGAACCAATTAAAATCTTTTTTGATACAAATCTCTGTGGATTTGAAAAAATCTCAAGAGATTTGATTAGATTTTCAAATTTAATTTTTAATAATCCCCATTCAATATTTATAACGAGAAGTTCAATTATGATAATATATATCCAAAAGTATAATTCTGCATATACATAAATAATATAAGCAAGAATTTGTGTAATTGGAAAAGTTATAAAATTAACTTTATAACAAGATTTCAATAAAATTCGCCGTTCGAACTTCTCAATTTTAAAATTTAATATAAAAACTCCATATTCAATAGTAGTGCCTAAAAAGAAGATAAAAAATATGAATATTGACCTCAATATTGGATTTTCTACTGGGTACCAAAAAACTATTCCATCAGCGTGTACTTCATTGATAAAAAAACATGAAAGTAAAATGAAAATATAAAAAATATAAATGTAAAATCGCCGCTTCATAAATCCTAGTTAGATAAGTGATTTTATAAGGTTTTGTACTAGTTTTTTTATTAAATTTAATTTCAAATCAAGAAATTGTAATTATAGCTTGAAAAGTAGATATTAAATAATTAAGTCTTCGCTTACAATAAATTAGATAACTTGTTAAACGTTAGAAAGAGAAAATTCGAATAAAAAAATTATTGTTTCCCGTAGTGTGCGGTCCATCTTGTTCTTCTTGCTTTTTTCTTATGTACCACCATCGTTTTTCTACACTTATTACTACAAAAAGTTAATATTCTTCCATCATTTCTAATCATCATCACTCCCCTTCCAATAGGGATATCATAACCGCAAAAACTACACTTTTTTACCTTAACCATAAAAGATCATCATAGAATTTGTTTAATTTCATTCCTTCTTAAATAGTTTAGCTTCTCCGTATTTTACAACCTTCAAATTAATCAATGTCATATCATGTGTTACTTCATTACCGCGAACCGTTCTCCTCCTCTTTTCACCCTTCCGTTTAGGTTTATAACCAATGCCTCTTTTTGAAACCAGAATCTTTTTTTTAACTGGCCCATGGACACCTTTTCTCATCGGAAATCCGCTTGAATCGCTGCCCCCGGTAATTTGAAATTCATAATTTGGAAATCCTATAACTCCCCCCTTGATGATGTCTCCGATTTTCATCCCTTCAAATCGAAATTTCTTCTCATCAATCTCAATTACCTTAGATAATCCTTTTCCGGGACCTTCGTTTCCACCACTAATGTTCAATTTATAGACTATTTTTTCAGAACTCACGATACATCAATATCGAACTTAAAAAAGCAAGATTAACTTCTAAAATGTATATTTTCATAAAAATTTTATGGAATGTCCTATGGAAAGAATAAGTAAAAAAGTGGCTCTCAAATTAGAATTTATTTTACGATGCAAAAATCAAATTTATATTCTTAATTAGTTCCATTGTTTTAAGTCAGGAGATTACCATTAGTATAGTTATATTAATCAGATTATTAATTTGATAATAAAATCAATCAAAATTGAAAGCCATGAAGTTAATCATATAATCTTAAAGGAAAAGTGATATTCAAAAACTTGGTCAATATTGGACAAAAATTTATATACAACTAATAAGAGAATATCTAATGATTCAAGAGAAAACCAAATAAATAACAATTCTCAATATGAAAATGGAAAGGAAAAAGTTAGTGGTATATATTTTAATAGTATTATTCGTTGTTCTTGGTGTTGTAAACATTCTTAATGCTATGATGTATATCTATTTTGTTCCTGATTTGAAAGTTCTTAAAGTAGCAAGAACCGTCAACCCTGTTACCATGGACCCATGTGATTCTTGGGATAATGTGTCAAACAATATGCTTGATCAAGTTGTAGAAACCCTAATTGCGTATAATTTATCTGACCCCACCTTTCCACTTATTGGGAGGCTTGCGGAATCGTGGTACTGGAGTGATAATGTATCATTAACATTCAAACTCCGAGAAAACGTATTCTTCCATGACGGTTCTAAATTTACTGCTGATTGCGTTTTACATTCTATCGAAAGAATTAATTTTTTCGGGAATGCGACCGGCACTTTAACAGATCCCCATCATATGGCGGCTCCACACTCTCTTTACAAATTTGCTGATGGAACACCCATCTTTAATGAGACCCTCAGTTTCATTACAGCTGATTTAAATGTTACTCTTGTGCTAAATCGTCCCTTTGGTCCTGTTGAAGGATTATTGACCTATACAGCAAGTTCAATAGTCCATCCTGATTCTACTCCGGTCAATGAAATGTTAGTTCTTGGTGAAGACCTAGTCGTTGGAACAGGGCCATTCAAATTAGTTTCTTATGTACCAAATTGGGAGGTTAAGTTTAAGCGTTGGGATAGATATTGGGATGAACCCGCTTATTGGAATGAAATCGTCTATGTCTATTATGAAGATGCTGTCAACGTTAATACTGCTATGTTGGTTGGAGATATTGACTACTTAGGGCAGGGTATTGCAGCACTAAAAGAAATTTTTGAAAATAGTTCTAATATCACGGTTACTGGAGATGGAGTTCATGACTCTATCAATGGCTCTACCTATAACTATGTTCTATTTAAATCAGAATGGATAAATCATACTTGGAGAAAGGCGATTTGCCATGCGTTTAATTATTCCTATCTTATCCATAATCTCCTGGAAGACACCATTGTGAGAGCCCATTCATTAGTTCCTCCTGGATTTCCTGCGTATAATTCTTCCATGTTAGGTGGAACATATAATATTCCTTATGCCAGACAACTCATGCAGAGTATGGGTTATGGTTATACGGGTGGTGTTCCTTGGGATATAGGGTCTCAGATTGGAGATGTATTCATTCCTGGTGCGGATGAAAATCTATGGAAAGCAGCAGAATTTATACCAAATGTAGGAAACTTCTCTGATAATTTATGGAATTTCTATCATCGACCAGGTAGCTATTTCTTGGAATCCCTCATACAACAATTTGAACATGATATGGATTTAATTGGAATTAAGGTAGGACCATGCTTTTACTCGTGGGGAGAATGGCCTATACCACAAGACTTTTGGGAAAGAATCCACTTATGTTGGTTAAGCAGATATCCTGATTATTTTGAAACTTTCAACAGGATTGATTCATTAATCAACCCAGAATCTTCCCTCGATATCCATAAAATTGATAATGCTGAAATCAATGCTCTTTTAGCCACTACTATAGCTGAAACTGATACTTTTAAGCGGTATGAATATTATGAGAAACTTCAATATTTAATTCATGACAAGTACTACTATCATATGCCTTTGTTTTATGATAAGCTCTACTATGTCCATGCTGCCAGCTTGAAAGGATTTCCATATAATTGTATGAGGAATTTATACTGGTATCCAACTTATCGTGAATAAGACATATAGAAATGAGATATTCATTATTTTTGCTATTAATTACTTCTAAGGTAAAGTATGGATTTTTGAAATTTCTAAATTTTCTTTTTGTTTTCTGAACAATTAAAGATAATGAAATTTATTTTAACGAATAACGTATTACAATTATATAAGAAATTAATGGATAATCCCATATGCAAATTTTTGAAGTAGTTGAATTACCAGAATTCCCTTACATGGAAACAAGAGAAGTAGCTCAAGGACAGATAGTAAGTGATATTTTGAATGAAACAAACAATGAAAGAGTATATTTACTTGTAGATCACGATACTAAGAGGATATGGGCATATAATGGACCAAAAAGTTCTTTTAAAGTTCAAATTTATGGTGGAATCTTAGCGGGAAAGTTAAGGCAGCAACTGAGGTTATTTTATAGGGTATATCCCCTCAATATGTATTCACGAGAAGATAAGGAATTTCAAGAAATACTTAAAAAACCGATTGGTGGAGGAAGAGCTAATCCGATCGAAAAAAAAGATTTTCCAGAACCTACTCCTGATAAATATGTAACAGATATTATAATCTCAAACCCGAAAATAAATAAAGCTATAGAATATATCAATGAATTTCCTAATCCAGATAACCTTTTGAGGAGATTCATGATAATAGGAGGATCAATATTTACTGATGAAGAAGTAACTGAATCTTTTTTAAAAGAAGAAAAAACAAGCTTAAAGATTATTAAACTAGGAAGATTAAATAATGGATTTACTTATTTTCAAGATCATAATTATTCTACTCGATTAATTATAAAAGAAAGAAATATTCAAGGTATTGAGTTATTTATTCATAAAGACGATAAATCTCCTACTTTTAAAATTGATATCCCCGTTATTCATGAAGATAAATTTAGTAAACCCGGTTCTATGAAATCATTAATTAAAGCGTTTCAAATCCCAAAGCAAATGAAAATCTCTAAAGAGAACTATAAAGACACTCAAGAGAAGGACAAAGTTAATCAAAATGATTCTATTGATTAATCCTCGAACTTCAAAACCTTCAGAAGTTCGCACACAATTTTTTAGAGAGCCTAATTTAGGAATACTCTACTTAGCTGCAATTTTAGATTTAAATGATATTCCAGTCGATATTTTAGATCTTGAGCAATTCATAGATTTAAATGATAATGAGTTGGAAGATGTAATCAAAGAAAGAATAACCAATTATAAGATATTTGGGATTACCTCTCTAACAAATACCATATATCTTGCATTAAATATCGCAAGAATTATAAAAACTCAAGATAAAGAGAATATTATTATTTTGGGTGGCCCCCATGTCTCATTTACATATAGAGATATCCTAGAACATGATAAAAAAACTGAAAATTTGATTGATTATATTTGTACTAGAGAAGCTGAGAATTCTTTTCTACAATTGGTTAAAATATTAACATCTGAATTGTTAAATAAAAAAAAGGTAAATAATTATGAAGTTCAATTACGGGTCATTAACGGCCTCGCCTTTATTGATTCTAAAGGAAAGCTCGCTGTCAACCCTACAATAGACCATATTAAATTAGAGAAATTGCCATTACCAGCGCGTTATAAATTATCTCAAGAAAATTATTATTACACTGTAGCTAATGTTATAGTTAATAGAGGCTGCCCAAATCAATGCTCATTTTGTTCAAGACAAAACCTATTTAAAACTACGAGAATCAGAACTATTGAATCAATTTTGAAAGAGATTAGAGATATCCTATCTTTGCAGACATATAATCATATTAACTTTTACGATAATATCAATATTAATAAAGAATTCTTCAGAAATTTCTGCAAAATGTTTATTGAACATAAATTAACAATTCCTTGGGGTTGTGAAATCCGTGTAGATTCAATCACTTCTGAAGAAGCTCGGTTATTGAAAGAAGCAGGATGTAGATTAGTAGCAACTGGAATAGAATCTGCAAATGAGACTGTTCTAAAAACAAATTTCAAATATCAAGATCCAGAACGCGTTAGAAATGGTATTATAAGTCTAAAAAAAAACAATATTGCAGTTCAAGCATATTTTGTATTAGGTTTACCCAGTGAAACTGAAAACAGTTTTTCTGAAACAATAGAATATATAAAATCTTTGCCATTAGACGAGAATGATGAATTGAATTATTTTGTGGCAACTCCATATCCTGGATCTCGTTTATGGGATGAAAAAGAACATTTTCAAATAACTATATTCGAAAAAAATTTTACTAAATACGATTGTAATCATATTATATTCGAGACAAAAGAATTAAATAAAGAGAAATTAGAAGTACTATACAATTATGCAAAAGATATTGAGAAAGAATACCAGCGGAAAATATAATTCAAAATAATAACCTAAAACGGTGTATGTCAATCCCAAGCGATTTTACAGAGCAAATTATTCACATTATTAAATCTATTCCAAAGGGAAGAGTTCTCACATATGGATTTATTGCTAAATTAGCAGGAAATCCAAGAGCCGCTAGACAGGTTTCATGGATTTTACATTCATCATCCAAAAAATACAACTTACCATGGCATCGTGTCATTAGTTCAAATGGTAAAATCTCGCTAAAATCATTCGAAGACCGTCAATATCAAAAAAATCTACTAGAACAAGAAGGAATTAAGGTTCTAGATGGATTTAAAGTGAATCTTGAAAAATACTTATGGAAAATTAATTCTATTGAAAACCTGTAAAATAGAATTTTTGAAATTATAGATTACGTGCTCTATGGGGTAAGCAGCTTGGAAATGTCTGAAAAAATACAGAAAATGCAATAGCTTCTTTACCTTCTTGAAAGAGTTTTCTAACACTTTCTAAATTTTCTTTCTGGGTGATTATCTCCCTATTAGGAGAACCCAATTGTTCAAGCATTTTAATTCTTGATTGGAAATGTTCAATTAATCTATTTCCATTATTTTTTCTAAAATTTCTAAAATCTTTTCTACAAGCTACTACAATATTACCATAACCCGGCTTTTTAGGGAATTTTCCCTCCGTCATCGTATATACCACTTATATTTCACCGTTCAATCAATAAATTTCAATTTTTTTTCTTTGATATAAATGTCAATTCAAGTATATATAATTTGCGTATTCTCTGAAAAAAACACAATTAAATCGTGATTATCAACGATCTTTACAAATATTTCTTCTTTCTATTTTACATTTCAATCAAGGATAATTTTATTAATAGAAGATTAACTCTAGGTTATTGGAGATAATATTATCTCAAAAATACACTGTTATAAATAGAAAATATATACTAATTAATCAAAAAGTAAAGAATTTAATTATGGCAAAAACTGACTATTTTATCGGAGAAGCCCTAATAGGAGATCCCCCTAATCTAGCTCATGTAGATTTAATAATTGGTTCAAAAGATGGACCTGTAGGAATTTCTTTCGCAAATGCACTGAGCAATCCTTCAAAGGGACACGGTGGTTTGCTAGCTGCTATACGCCCAAATCTCTTATCTAAACCAGTGAGCCTTATAGTGCCTAAAGTTACGATATCGGATATGGCAGATGCCAACAAAATATTTGGTCCAGCTCAGGCAGCGGTAGCAAAAGGTATTGCTGATGGTGTAGAAGAAGGTTTAATCCCAATGAATAAATTGGATGATTGGGTAATAATTGTAAGTGTGTTTATACATCCTGAAGCCACAGATTACCGAAAAATCTACCAATTTAACTATGGTGCCACAAAACTAGCAATTCAGAGAGCACTTAAAAACTATCCTCCAATAGAAAAGATATTTTATGATAAAGACCGAGCTAAACATCCAGTTGCTGGAATTAGAGTACCCAGACTTTGGCGTCCACCCTATATACAAGTAGCATTAGATCATCCTGCGTTGGAAAAACAAATAAAAGTAGTTCAACAATTACCAAAGAGTGACCGAATAATTTTAGAAGTTGGAACTCCATTTCTTAAGAAATATGGCGTTGAATCAATTAAACAAATTCGAGAAGTTGCTAAAGAAAAATTTATTGTTGCTGATTTAAAGACCTTAGATGTTGGAAAATTAGAGGTTGATTTTGCATTTGATGCAACTGCTGATGCGGTAGTAGCAAGTGGATTAGCAGCTAACGCTTCTCTTAACAAGTTTATTTTAGAAGCACAAAGACTTGGAATTCATGCTTTTGTTGACACAATGGAAGTTCAGAATCCTATTGAGAAGTTAGCTTCTCTAAAACAGACACCTGATGTGGTAATTCTTCATAGAGGAATTGATGTTGAACAATCTGCAATAGGAGACAAATCTCCTGATGCCTCTCAAAAAGCCAGATGGGCGTTAGTTCCGAAAATTAAAGAATTATATGCGGGTCAAAAGAAAGCTTCAGGTAGAGATAGAGTATTGGTTGCAGTCGCTGGAGGTATTGAGCCAAGTACTGCGGCTTATGCTATAGAACAGGGAGCAGATATCCTTATTGTGGGTAGATTTATAGCTAGCGCAAAAGATGTTGAATTTGCTATGAGAAGAATGCTTGGAGTTCTTCCAGGTTATCAAGATATTGATCTAAAAAGGATTCATTCTGAAGATGATGATAATACGGTTGAAAAAGCAGGCGGTCCTAAATGGGACTAATCTAATTTTTTTTAGATCTCCATTTTATCAAAAATAATTAATAAATATTAAAAAAAAAAAATAGGAAAAAAAAGGTAATTATTTAATTTTTTTAGCTTCTTCTATCCATTCTTCAATTTCTTCTAATCTAGGAGGTTTCCTAAACACATCTGGTTTCTTTTTATCTAATTCCATTATTCGATCTAGAGTATTTTTAGGATTTCGTTGCGCAAATTCTTTTACGCTATCAATTCCAATCTGATTAAGAACATCTGCATATTCCGGACCTACCCCTCCTATTCTCATTAAATCCGCATGTTCTGCCCACTTATCTATCAACTTCTCTGAAATCTTAGTCGTTGCTGATAAACTTTTAATTTTAACTGAATCTATTGATATTAAATTCTCAACCTTGGAATATCCTGCTTTTTCTAATGATTTAGAAAATTTATCACCAATTCCTTCAATTTCCACGATACGAGTTAATTTAGGACTTGTTTTAGCTTTCTTCTCTGTATACATTTCTTTTGCTTGACTAACCCAACCATTAATATCTTCTACTCTAGGGATTTTTCTAACTACATCAGGCTGTTCTTTATCAAATTTAACAATTCTATCTAAAGTATTTTGTGGATTTCTATACGAAAGTTCTTTTATGGAATCAATTCCAACTCTATTTAATACTTCGGAATATTCAGGACCAACACCCTTGAGCTCCATTATTTCTGCTTGATCTTGCCATTTTTCAAGCAATTTTACTGAGATCTTTGTTTTTCCTGCTAACTCTTTTATTTCTCGCCATGTTAGGGGTATTAAATTTTCTACTTCCGCAATCCCCTCCTTCTCTAAGATTTTAGCATATTTTTCCCCAATTCCTTCAATTTCAATAATTTTCATTTTATCTTCCTCTAATTATTTTAATATTAGAATTATAGTAAGTATATAAAAATATTATATGTTCTTTTTTAATCTTTTACTCAATTAAAAATAAATTTACATTTTGTATCTTTATTAAAATTGATTGAGATTTAGATAATCTGAGAAATGATTATTTCATTATTTTTCATTTCTATTGCAGTTGTAATTTGAAAATTTTATCATTTTTTTTAACTGGGTTATCAACAATGATCCCAACAGCTATTCGCTCTTTTTTAGATGAAACAAATGGAGTTTCGGTTAGATTTTTCTTTTGCTTAATCTGAATAGAGCTAATTTCTTGTCTTAAATATGTATCTGTATGCGTACCAATAATAAAAATCTCATCGTTTAACTTTAATTTCCCTGACGTTAAAAGAATTTTAGCTGCTTTTTTTTCTGGGAAGTAATTTAAGACTTTACCAATCTCAATTTTTTTGTACTTTGAGATGTTTCCATCAAATTCTCTTTGTATTTCACTCCCTTTTGGTAATCCAAGATAAAATCCTGTAGAAAAACCTCGATTATATACTTTATTTAAACGTTTGAGCCAATTTTTAACCTTTTCTTGTGAAAAAGTATTATCATAAAAAGATTCAATAGCTTCTCGATAACATGAGGTTGTTTCTTCAATATATATTGGATCTCTCATTCGACCTTCAATTTTAAAAGCGTCTATATCAGCTTCAATTAATTTTGGAATATGCTCTATCATGCAGAGATCCTTTGTGTTAATAAAAAAAACTCCGTCATAAAGAAATTCATTGTTTTGGTCGTCATAAACGCGCCATTTTCTTCTACATGGTTGAATGCACTTCCCTCTATTTGCTGAATAATCTTGAGATTGACAAGTTTCAGCAGAAAAATAACATCGACCTGAGATTGAAGTACACTGAGCCCCATGAACGAAAGTTTCGATTTCAGTTTTATTTAATATATGTTTAATTTCTTTTATTTGGTCTAATAATAATTCCCGTGCTAGTATTAATCTTTGGGCTCCTAATGTTTCATAAAATATTGCCGTTCGAGAATTAGAAATATTAGCTTGAGTAGAGATATGAAAATCTAAACCTTTTTCTTTCGCTAACTGGATAGCACCAATATCGTGAATGATTACAGCGTCAATTTCAGCTTCTACAGCTTTATCTAATATCTGATCTAAAAGAGGGAATTCATTTTCATAAATTACTACATTTGTAGTGAGATACGCATGAGTATTATTATCATGACAAGTTTTTACAATATTGTTTAAATCTTGTAGTTTAAAATTGTCACTGTACATTCTCATATTAAACGATTCAACTCCAAAATACACAGCATCAGCTTTACCTAACACTGCGCTTAAAGATTTATAATTTTTTAAAGGAGCCATTAATTCGACTCTTTTTCCATTTGTATTTTTCATCCTTTTTAGTTCATAACTCCAACTTTTTGGTTAATTTAATTATATTCAATTTAAGAATTTCTAAATCGATATATACTCCAATATTACATTTAATTATTTACAATATCAATTTTATTTTTATCTAAATAATAATAAACTAATTTCAAATTGTGTCTGTAGAAAGTAAGAAATATAGTGATTTAAAACTTAACTTTGCTAAATTTTTACCCAAAGTTCATACTAAAAACGGTACTTATATTTTTCATCCTGGATTTATTTATCAATCTCTATTAAAGGAAACTAATATTTCTAAATTTAATGCGAAAAAAATAACAGAACAAGTACTACGATTTTTAGTTTCCGTAAACTTGAAACTGATAACTGCCCCACTTATCAGAGAAGTGGTAAATGTTCATTTACTCAAGAACGGGTTTGAGAATGAGCGATTGCAGTATACACGAATAGGATTACCTGTTTATGATCTAAACCAAATTTTTAATGAGCGGATTGAATCTAAAGAAGTAGTCTCGGAGATTATGAATTGGATAATCACAGAATTTCATGAAGTAAATAAATTGATTAACAAGGATGAAAAAATCTCTACTGTTAGAAAAATATATAAAAAATAGAAGAAAAATTAATTATAATATTTAATATTTAAGCCACTGGTGGCTTATAGTCAGAATCCTCCGGATGATAATTTCAAAAACTTAAGGTAAAGTAAATAAAAAATCCAACACCAGTGTATAAAACTATATATATTTTAAATCCTTAGTGCATTTTATGCCAAAATGCCCTTTTTGTGAGACCGATATTTTTTTAGAGGATTTTTTTCATACAATCGTTAAAGAAACTAAAAAAGGAAAAATAAAAAAGAAAGTAGGAGAATTTAAAGGAGAAAGCATGCCTATAGGATTTAAAAATTATGTAAAAATGTGGACATGTCCATCGTGCGATAAGATTCTAGGTTTTTCAGAATATATGTGGGATTCTGCTTAATAAATATAGTAAAATTTGATTCATAAAATTATTCCGCAATGTGGACAAATTGATGCATCTGGATCGATCGGATTTCCACATTCCTGACATATTTTATTCTGAGATTTAACCGGTAAATTCATTGATCTGATATCATCTTCCTTGCTGACAATTGATTTCACTAATTCCGTAGGAGATTGAGTAAAATGTGAATAAATCACACCTATTATTACAATTATAAGCATAACTGATAAAATTATTATCGGAATGACCATTGTGATATGAAAAAATGGGAAAGTAGCAACGATTATAATCGTAATTACTAAAAAAATAGCAATTGGAAGGATACATATTAAAGATCCTAATAAAGAAGGTTTGGAATTTGGAGTTCCAAGATTGTGATAACAGGCTCTGCAATACATATGACTAGTAGAATATTTATCTCTACCTCTACCATGAGTTATATTAAAATTTTTCTTGCATCTTAAGCAAATTGGCTTATGACATTTTTCACATTTTATAGTAGCATCTACTTCTGGATGATTATAGCATTTTAAACTCATCGATATGTATTCTTTAATTAAAAAAATATATAAATCTTTTTACTAGATTTTGACCAGAATTTGAAAAACCTTGTAAACTTATTCATTTAAAATGAATAATTCATCTTAATGATTTAACAAAGACTTTCTTATCTATCCGACTATATAAACCTATTACTTTCAACCTAATTTCCTTTAAGCTTTTAAAGTTAATCTATAAAAGGCATAAAGAAAAAATATATATAAAAA